>Ga0308017_1000130_pt1 | contig 24377 bp, 24 predicted proteins | sample Neamet280_FD_203145 | JGI IMG/M metagenome (GOLD analysis project Ga0308017, IMG submission 203145) | Marine microbial communities from water near the shore, Antarctic Ocean - #280 | ecosystem: Environmental > Aquatic > Marine > Unclassified | place: Southern Ocean | collected 2014-10-01
GCAGCAACGATACGATCGCCACCGGCACGATGTCGGCCGCCTGTGGGTCGCTCGGCATGCGGCTGATGAGGTAGATATCCTGTGGCAGGAAGTTCACCCCCAGCAGCCGCTCCAGTGCCGGGACTAGCGTGTCGATATGGAAGGCCACGCCCAGGCCGAGTGCCAGGCCGATCGCCGTGCCCACGATGCCAACCGCTGCGCCCTGCACGACGAAGATCGCCATCACGCTCGTCGGACTCGCCCCCAGCGTGCGCAAAATGGCGATATCGGCGCGCTTGTCGGTCACGGTCATGACCAACGTCGAGACCAGATTGAACGCTGCCACGGCGATGATGAGCGTCAGGATGATGGCCATCATGCGTTTTTCGACCTGCACCGCGGCAAACCAGGTGCGGTTGGCACGCGTCCAGTCGCGCACGACGATGCCAGTGCCGAGCTCCGCCGCCAAACGCGCTTCCAGATCGATGGCCACCTCGCGCGCCGCCTGCATATCGTCCAGCCGCACGCGCACGCCCGTGGGGCCCGCGACGCGAAACAGCCGCTGCGCGTCGGCCAGGTGCACCAGCGCCAGCGTGGCGTCGTATTCGTAGTGGCCAGAATCGAACAACCCCACCACCGTCATCTGCCGCAAGCGCGGCACGACGCCAGCAGGCGTCAATTCGCCCGAGGGCACCACTAGCGTTACCGCGTCGCCGGGCACCACGCCCAGCGAACGCGCCAGCGCCGCCCCCAGCACGATGCCGAAGCGCCCCGGCTGCAGCGCCCCGAATGCGTGGGTGGCCAGATCCGCCCCCAGCGCCGTCACCGATGGCTCGAGCGCCGGGTCGATGCCGCGGATCACGACGCCCCTCATGTCCTGGCCGCGCGCGAGCAGCCCCTGCGCGGCGACGAACGGTGCGGCCGCCTGCACGCGCGGGTGCGCACGCACCTGCGCCAGTACCGCGTCGGGGTCCGCCAGCGCGTCGCCCGAGGCGGACAGCACCTCCACATGGGACAGCACCCCCAACATGCGGTCGCGCACCTCTTTCTGAAAGCCGTTCATCACCGACAACACGATGATGAGTGCAGCCACCCCCAGCGCGATGCCCAGCATGGAGACGGCGCTGATGAAAGAGATGAAACCATTGCGGCGGGCTCCGCGGCCGGCGCGCGTGTAGCGCCAGCCGATCACCCATTCGTACGGTAGCGGCATGGGATGTTCCAAGATCAGCCCCGATTGTGCCGCAGCGCTTGCGCCACAATCGGGCCATGCCCGAGGTTCGTCACTGGATCATCGCCTACGCCGCCCCCCCCGACGGTACCGACACGCACATCCCGCCGCTGCCAGCGCTGCAGCGCTGGCTGGCGCGCGCCGTCCCGCACGCCTCTTACGACGGCGACCCCTGGAGCCTGACGCCCCCGCACGAACACGCGCTGGCGCGCGCGCTCGGCTGGTCCATCGAGGATGGACGCCTGCCTTGGGCCGCCTGGCACGCCGGGCGCGCGGGCGTCGCCTGCGCCTGGCTGTGGCCGTGTGCGTGGCAGGCGGGGCTCGACCATATCACCCTCATCCCGCCGCAGGCCCTCGATCTGCGTCCAGACGAAGCCGTGGCCCTGAAAGCGGCGTTTTCCCCCTACGCAGCGGAGGACGGCATCGCGCTCGACGATGACGGCAGCCCCGGGCGCTGGCTTGCCGAAGGCGACCTGTTCGACGGCTGGACGGGTGCCAGCCTGGACCGCGTGGCGCACCGCCGCGCCGATGTCTGGTGGCGCGACGCGGGCTCGCAACCCAGCGCACGGACGCTGCTGCGTCTGCTCAACGAGGCGCAAATGCTCTTTCACGACCACCCGGTGAATGCGGCGCGGGTGGCGCGCGGTGCGCTGCCGATCAACGGCCTGTGGATCAGTGGTGCTGGGCGCTGGCGTGGCGACGGACCGCGCCCCGCCGAGGCGAGCGTGCAGCTGATTGACGCGCTGGTCGAACCCGCCACGCGCGGCGATGCGCTGGGCTGGGCCGCCGGCTGGCAGGCGTTGGAGCCCGCACTCGCGGCCTGGATGGCCGCGGCCGACGCCGATGGGCAGCCGCGCTGGCTGACGCTGTGCGGCGAGCGCGGCTGGCGCACCTGGCGGCTGGACCCGGGCGCCGACCCCGCGCCGCGCCCGCGGCGGGGCTGGCGCGACTGGTGGCAGCGGCTGCGCGGTCGGCCAGCGACGCCGGCTGCGGCCGTGCTCGACTGGTGGAGCGGACTGTGAATATCCGGGCGCGCGACATTCCGCCACGGGCAGCCTGGGCACTGGAACAAGCGGGCACCCATCCATTGCTCGCGCGGCTGTTTGCGGCGCGCGGCGTGCAACAGCCCGAGGAGGTGGACGACGACCTGGCGCTGCTGCCCGCGCCCGATGCGCTATTGGGTGCGCGCGCCGCGGGCGAGCTGCTCGCCGATGCGCTGCAGCAGGGGCTGACCATCGGCATCGTGGCCGACTACGACTGCGACGGCGCCACCGCCTGCGCCACCGCATGGCGCGGCCTGCGCCTGCTGGGCGCGCCGCTGGGCTGGGACCGGGTACGCTATTTGGTGCCGGACCGCGTCCGCGATGGCTACGGACTGACCCCCACGCTGGCCGAGCGCGTGCGCGCGATGGGCGCCGACATCTTGCTGACCGTGGACAACGGCATCGCCAGCCTGGATGGCGTGGCGCACGCCCGGGCACTGGGGATGCAAGTGCTCATCACCGACCATCACCTGCCGCTGGTGGTGGACGGTGAGGTGCGCTTGCCGACGGATGCCGTCATCGTCAACCCCAACCAGCCGGGCTGCCCCTTCCCCAGCAAGGCGCTGGCGGGCGTGGGTGTGATGTTTTATGTGCTGTTGGCGCTGCGCGCCGAACTGCGCCGGCGCGGGGTTTTCGGTCCGCGTGACCAGCCGCGCCTCGACGGTCTGCTACCCCTGGTGGCGCTGGGCACGGTGGCCGACGTGGTACGGCTGGACGCGCACAACCGGCGCCTGGTGGCACAAGGGTTGCGCCGCATTCGCGCGGGCGCCCTACCACCCGGCATGGGCGCGTTACTGGCCGCGGCCGGGCGCAGCGCCGCACGCGCCACCACCTTCGACCTGGGTTTTGCGCTGGCGCCGCGCCTCAACGCCGCCGGGCGTCTGAGCGACATGGGGCTGGGCATCGAATGCCTGATCACCGACGACCCGCAGCGCGCGCACGAGCTGGCGCAAACGCTCGATGGCATCAACCGCGAGCGACGCCAGGTCGAATTCGCCATGCGCGAGCAGGCGCTGCTGAGCATGGCCGAGCGCCACGGCGCCGACCTCGACCCCGACACCGCGCCGCCCGCGCTCACCGTCTTCGACCCCTCGTTTCACGAGGGGGTGGTTGGCATCGTCGCCGCGCGTCTGAAAGACCGGCTGCACCGACCGGTATTCGTTTTCGCTGCGGCGCAGAGCGACGACGGCCTGCCCTGTCTGAAAGGGTCCGGTCGCTCGATCCCGGGCTTTCACCTGCGCGACGCACTGGACTGGATCGCCAAGCGCCAACCCGGACTCCTGCTGCGCTTTGGGGGCCACGCGATGGCGGCTGGCTGCACCCTGCCGGCGGACGGCCTGCCCGCATTCGAAGCCGCACTCCAGGCCGTGGCCCGCGACTGGCTCGACGCCGCGACACTGCAGCGCCAGCTCGACACCGACGGCCCCTTGCCCGCGGAGTGGCGACAGGTGGACACCGCCGACCTGCTCGACGCCCAAGTGTGGGGCCAGGGATTTGCCCCGCCGCTCTTCAGCGAAGAGGTCGAGGTGCTCGGTCAGCGCATCGTGGGCGAGCGGCACTTGTCGCTGCGACTGCGCATCGGTAGTGACATGATCGACGGCATCTGGTTCGGCCGCACCGACCCCCTGCCGCGCCAGGCGCTGTTGGCGTACCGGATCGTCGCCGACGAGTGGCAGGGTCAGCGCCGCCTGCGCTGCGTCGTCGAGGGAGCGGCCGCTTGATCCTCGACGGCGTCCCGCTCGTGCACATCGACGACGACCTCGTGGTCGTGGACAAACCCGCCGGATTGCTGGCGGTGCCCGGCCGCGGCCCGGAGAAGGCCGATTGCGTGCTGCACCGGCTGCAGCGCCAACTGGGGCCGCTGGGCGTCGTGCATCGGCTCGACATGGACACTTCGGGCCTGATGGTGCTGGCGCGCACGGCAGCCGCGCAACGCACGCTGTCGATGGCCTTTGGCGCGCGCCGCGTGCACAAACGCTACGTGGCCGTCGTGGCCGGCATCCCCCTGCCACCGACCGCTCCCGACGGTTGGGGCGACATCCGCCTGCCCCTGATCGTGGACTGGCCGCGGCGCCCGCGCAGCAAGGTTTGTTTCCGCACCGGCAAACCCAGCCACACCCGCTGGTGCCTCTGCGGCACGGAACGCCACGGCCCCGCCTGGGCCACGCGCGTCACGCTCGAGCCGATCACCGGCCGCTCGCACCAGCTGCGCCTACACCTGGCGGCGCTCGGCCACCCCATTCTGGGCGACCCCCTGTACGCCCCACCTGCGCTCGCGCGCGCCACGCCGCGCCTGCTGCTGCATGCCAGCGAACTCGCCCTGCCCCACCCGGCCCACGGCCAGTGGATGGCGTGGTGCAGTGCGTGTCCGTTTTGATCCCCTCCGCCCACGGGCAACGCCGTCACCACGCTGGCACCAGCCCGCCACACCGCTAGAGCGACGGATCGGCGACACCGCCCCCCACGAGACCAAGGCCGATCGCCTCGCGGAGGGCGCCCAGCGCTTGCTCGGCCGCCTTGCGGCCGGCGGCGATGGCCGGCGCTGCGCGGTGAAAATCCATCGCCGCGATGTCGGCCAGCATGGGGCGGATGACGACGTCGGCCGGCTCGCCCGCCAGGCGACTTTGGGTGATGCGCCACTGCACGATATTCATGCTGGTGACCATCACGTCCAACAACGAAGGCGCCTCGGGGCCTGTTTCGTCATCGCGGGCATCATCCGCCGAACGTCCGCGCAGTCGCCCCCACACCCCATCGAGCAGCCCGCGCGCGCGGCTGCGGCCGCGCCCCACCACCCGCTGGCGGCGGCGCATCAGGTCCCAGTTCAGGTCCACGGCGATGATGATCTCGGCGCCCATGGCGCGCGCCAGCGAGACCGGCACTGGGTTGACCAGGCCACCGTCGACCAGCAGTCGCCCCTGGGCGCGCGCTGGCGTGAATACCCCTGGGATGGCAATCGAGGCGCGCACCGCGTCGATCACCGGCCCTTGCTGCAGCCACACCTCGCGCCCCGTGGCCAGGTCGGTTGCCACGCAGCCGAACGGTTTGGGCAAGGCCTCGATGCCGCCATCGACGAAGCGCTCGCGAAAAAACGCGACCAGCTTGCCGCCCTCGATCAGTCCGCCGCCCAGCTTGAGGTCGATCAGGCCCACCACCTGCTGCCAGCCCAGCGAGCGCACCCAGGGCTCGAGGCGGTCCAACTCGCCCGCCGCGTACGCCGCTCCCACCAGCGCGCCAATGGAGGTGCCGCAGACGATGTCGGGCTCGATGCCCACCTCTTGCAGCACGCGCAGCACGCCGATGTGCGCCCAGCCGCGGGCGGCGCCGCTGCCCAGCGCCAGCCCGACGCGGGGACGGGCGCTGGCGGCCCCGGGGGCACGCACACGCGGGGCTTGCGAGCCGTCGGCCGGCACGGCGGTCACAGCAGCGGCACGCCCGTTTTGCTCTGGATGAACTCGCGCGTCACCCCCGGCGCCAGTTCCACCAGCTTCAGCCCCTCGGGCGTGACGTCCATCACACCCAGATCGGTGATGATCCGATCCACCACGCCCTTGCCGGTCAGCGGCAGCGTGCACTCGGGCAGGATCTTCAAATCCTCGGTGCCGTCCTTCTTACGCGCCACGTGCTCCATGAGCACGATCACGCGCTTGACGCCGGCCACCAGGTCCATGGCGCCGCCCATGCCCTTGACCATCTTGCCGGGGATCATCCAGTTGGCCAGGTCGCCCTTGTGCGTGACCTGCATCGCACCCAGGATCGACAGGTTGATCTTGCCCCCGCGAATCATGGCAAAGCTCTGGTCCGAGCTGAAGATGGACGAGCCGGGGATGCACGTCACCGTCTGCTTGCCGGCGTTGATCAGGTCGGGGTCCACCTCGTCCTCGTAAGGGAAGGGGCCGATGCCCAGCATGCCGTTTTCGCTTTGCAGCCAGACCTCGATGTGGTCGGGCACGTGGTTGGCCACCAGCGTCGGGATGCCGATGCCGAGGTTGACATAGAAGCCGTCTTGCAATTCTTGCGCCGCGCGAGCGGCCATCTGGTCTTGGGTCCAAGGCATGGTCGGGCTCCTCACACTTTGCGGTCGCGGGTGGTGCGCTTCTCGATGCGCTTCTCGGGCGTGGGGTTGTGCACGATGCGGTGCACATAAATGCCGGGCAGGTGCACGTCGTCCGGGTCGATGGCGCCAGTGGGCACGATGCGCTCGACCTCGACGATGCACAGCTTGCCCGCGGTCGCCGCGGCCGGGTTGAAGTTGCGCGCCGTGCGGCGAAAGCGCAGATTGCCCGACAGGTCGGCGACGTCGGCCTTGACCAGCGCCACGTCCGGAAACAGCGCCTGCTCCATGATGTAGGTCTCGCCGTTGAAGGTGCGGTGCTCCTTGCCCTCGGCGACGATGGTGCCCACCCCGGTCTTGGTGAAAAACGCCGGAATGCCCGCGCCACCGGCGCGCAGCTTCTCGGCCAGCGTGCCCTGCGGCGTAAACTCGAGTTCCAGCTCTCCCGCCAGGTACTGCCGCTCGAACTCCTTGTTCTCGCCCACGTAACTCGAGATCATCTTCTTGATCTGGCGCGTCTCCAGCAGCTTGCCCAGGCCGAAGCCATCGACGCCCGCGTTGTTGGAGATGACCGTCAGGTTCTTCACGCCGCTGTCGCGCAGCGCGTCGATGAGCGCCTCGGGGATGCCGCACAGGCCAAAGCCGCCGACCGCGATGAGCTGCCCATCGGCCACCACGCCCTCGAGGGCGGCAGCGGCGCTGGGGTAAACCTTGTTCATGCTCGCACGCTCCTGTCCATAAAGTGGATGAGAACCGTACGATACTACGTCATCGTGTACGTAGGATTGCCTACGGTCCAACCCCAAGCCGTGACCCCGCCCCTGCCCACCCTAGACGACTACCGCCTCGCCTTCGAGCTGGCGCCGGTTGGGCTAGCCCTGTCGCGCCACCGCATCATGGTCGACTGCAACCAGGCCATGTGCGACATCTTTGGTGCCAGCCGGGACCAGCTCGTGGGCCAGAGCTTTCGCCTCCTGTACCCCAGCGCCGACGAGTTCGAGCGCATCGGCGAGCGCATCGCCCCCATCCTCAACGCCCACGGGCAGTACAGCGACGAGCGCATCATGCGCCGCGTCGGCGGGCGCTTCGCCGGGCAGACGTTCTGGTGCCACGTCAGCGGCCGTGCGCTGGATCGTGCCGATCCACACGCCGCCGGTATCTGGAGTTTCGAGGATCTCTCGGCACGCCGACCGGTCACGGTCGCGCTCACCCCTCGCGAGCGCGAGATCGCCGCACTCGTCATGAAAGGACTGACGGCCAAACAGGCGGCCAAGGTGCTGGGCATCAGCCCGCGCACGGTGGAAGTGCACCGCGCGCGCCTGATGCGCAAGGTGCAGGCGCGCAGCACGGTGGAGCTGGTGCAACGGCTGCTGACCGGATGAGCCGACCGCTTGTCCCCGCCGCCTGTGGGCGAGGCTGTGGACAAACCGCCGAACAAACCGGGAAAGCCCGCCGCGTCAAGGCCTGCATCAGACTGCCCGTTTTTTCAGCAACCCGCGCTCGCTGCGGATCACTGCCGCGCCGTGCGCGCGTGCGTCGGCAGCGGCTGCGGGTGGCTCGTGCGCCAGGGGTTGATGTCGAGCCCACCGCGGCGCGTGTAGCGCGCGAGCACACTCAGGCGAATGGGGCGGCAGCGCGTCCATATGTCCATGTAGATGCGCTCGACGCACTGCTCGTGGAACTCCTGGTGCTGACGAAAACTGACCAGGTAGCGCAGTAACCCCTCCTGGTCGATGGGCGCGCCGCTGTAGGCAATCTGGATGCTGCCCCAATCGGGCTGGCCGGTCACCAGACAGTTGCTCTTGAGCAGGTCGCTCGTCAACACCTCTTGCACCGGGGGCTGGTCAGGGTCGGCACGCAACCACTCGGGCGCGGGCTGGTAGTCGGTGCAATCGACGTCGAGCCGATCCAGGCTCAAGCCGGGCAGGGTTTGCACCGTTTGCGCGCCCCACTCGTGCGGCAAGAGCAGGCGTACACCCACGCTGCCGGGCGCCTGGTCACTGCCGCGCCACAGCGCCTCGGCCAGATCGGCGCGCAGGCGCTCGCGCACCGCCTCGGCACTCGCAAACGGCGTTTGGTGGTAGCTGTTGAGGTAGAGCTTGAAGGACTTGCTCTCGATCAGGTTGGGCGACTCGGCGGGGATGGTGAAGTGCGCGATGGCGACCTGCGGCTTGCCACGCGGGTTGAGCCAACTCAGCTCGAACGCCGTCCACAGATCCGCGCCGGTGAACGGCAGGGTACCGGTGATGCCGATCTCGGCGCGCTTGGGCGCGCGCGGCAGGGGGCACAGCAAGGTAGGGTCGTAGTTGTCGACATACGTGCTGGCGCGGCCCAACGGGGCCTGCGCCAAGCCAGGCAAATCAGCCGCCGCGGCAGGGGGCGTCGCAGACAGGGACGTCATCGGCTCAAGGTGTGAATTCGGACTCGCGCAGCCACTTGGTGGCCACCCATTTCTCGCCCTCCAGCACGGGCGCGCCGCCATGCAGCGTCAGCGTGGCGGGGTCGGGCTGGTCGTAGGCAAAAAAGACCGCATGCCCGCGCTGTGGCATCACCTCCAGCCCAACGTCTGGAAACGTGGTGCCGCCGCCGCGCACCGGCTCGTTCAGGTAAATCACCAGCGTGGCCACGCGCTGCCCGCCACGCTCGGTGATGCGCGCGGTGCCAGGCGCATTGGGGTCGAAGTAGTCGTAGTGGGGTTTGTATTCCGCGCCTGGCCGGTAGCGCAGCACTTGCAACCCCTCGCCGTTTTCCACCGGCCAGTGCACCAGGCGGCTCAGGCGCGCCTCGATGCGCTGGATCAGCGGCGACTCGCCGCGACGAAAAAACATGCCATCGCTGGTGCGGTCGGCGTTGAGCTCCTCGCCACCGGTCTTGGTCTGCACGGTACGCGAGCGCTTCAGGCGTGGCTCGGCGGCACGTATCAGCGCCGCGCATTCCTCATCCGACAAGACGTTGCCCAAGACCGCCAGCCGCGGCCGGCGCAGGCTCACGTGGACGGTGACGATGCGGTCGCCCACGTCGATGGCGCGCGGCGATCCATCCAAGGCCAGATGGGGCCGCACGGGTGCCGCGGGCGGCACCGGCTGCGGCAGCGTGCGCACGAACCCCTCCAGCGCGTCCTCCATGGCGTCGAGGGCCACGGCCTCCTCCCAACCGGCGGCGCGCATGGCCTGCAACACCGACTCCGGCGTGCAGCCGGCGCGCGCCTGTTGCACGATCCATGCCTTCAGCTCTGGGGTCACGTGCTGCGCCATGGCTGAATCTCCCGCGCCGCTCAGGCGGGGCGCGCCTCGCGCCGGAACACCAACCGCTCGGGGGTGGAGACCTCGGGCGCGTAGCGGTAGCCCTCGCTGTCGAAGCCCTGCAAATCCTCGACACGGCTCGCACGGTGCAACGCGGCCCAACGTGTCATGAGCCCACGCGCACGCTTGGCGGCAAAGCTGATGATTTTGTAGCCCGTACCGCGGCGCTCCTCGAAAACACAGGTCACCACGCGCGCCTGCAGTACGGCCAGGTCGACCGCCTTGAAGTACTCCTCGCTGGCCAGGTTGACGACGATACCATCGTCCTGTGCCACGCGCTCGTTGAGGTACTGCGCGATGCGGCCACCCCAAAATTGATAAAGATTGCGTCCGCGCGGTGTGGCCAGCCGGGTGCCCATCTCCAGCCGATAGGGCTGCATCCGATCCAGCGGCCGCAACACGCCGTACAGGCCGCTCAAGATGCACACATGCGCTTGCAGCCAGTCCAGGTCGTCTTCGCTCAACGAGCGCGCGTCGAGCCCCTCGTACACATCGCCGTTGAAGGCGAGCACCGCTGGGCGGCTGTTCTCGGGTGTGAAGACCGGCAGCCACGCCTGGTAGCGCGCCACGTTGAGCGCCGCGAGCGTATCGCTCAAATCCATCAGCTCCGCCACCTGCTGCGGCGAGAGGGTGCGCAGCACCTCGATGAGCTGCGCCGCCTCGGGGATGAACAACGGCTCGGTCGCGCGCTGCGTGGTCAGGGGCGATTCGTAATCCAGCGCCTTGGCGGGAGAGAGCAAAAAAATCATGCCCGTATCCTACCGCCAACGCGGCACCCCGCGCCAACGGCGTGCCCCCTCAATCGTTCAGGTCGCCAGCCAGGCTCGCCAGCGTCTCGGGCGGGATTTGCACGTGCGCCGGGTAGTGAGTGTGGTGGCACCCCAGCTTGACCGCCGCCCCCGCCTTGACCGCGGCGCGCATCGCGGGCGTGAGCTCGAAGCGCAAAAAGTGCACCGCCGAGGTCTTGTCCTCGGTTTCGCGGTCCAGGTCCTCGTCGGCGATGGCATAGACGCGACCGTGCCCCTCGATCTCGACGAACATGCGGTCCTCGATGCCGATCAGGCGCGCCAGCTCCCGACGCCGCTCGTGGACATCGGGGTACTCGATCATGAGGGTCGCCTTCCAATTGGTGCCGTCGGGCACCAGTGGGGCATAAGCGTCGATCTCGTCCTGAATGCCCTCTTCCTCGAAGATTTTTTCGATGCGCAGCATCTCCTGGATCTGGTAGCGCATCGACAGCTCGCTCTCGAACTGTACACTCAAGTGCTCGCCCAGACGCACCGTGCGCAGCTTGCGGTGCGCGATCACCTCGGGCTTGTGCACCTTGCGCCACTTGGCATACGCTTCCAGTGGCATGAGCGTCTCGCGCGTGATCTTGCCGGTCAGTTGCATGGTGGTGATCATGGTCTCGCTCCAGTCGGATCGTCTCGGGCCTCGGACTCACTTCAACCCATACGCGGTGGCCAGCAGCGTCAGCGGATGCGCCAGCTGGGGGGTGCCCAACTGGTTGACCTCGAATCCCTGCGCGATGTGGTGCCCGCCCAGCGGGCAATCGGAGCTGATGTAATCCGGCGCACTGCCGTCCTTCCATTGCGCCATGGCCTTGAAAACGGGCTTGCCGATTTTCATCGCGACCGGGTGCGTCGCTTTCTTGACGCCATAGGTGCCGGCATGGCCCGAGCAGCGCTCGATCGTCTGCACCTGCGTGCCCGGAATGGACTTGAGCAGCTCCTCGGTGCGTCGGCCGATGTTTTGCACCCGGCCGTGACAGGGGATCTGATAACTGACCTTACCCAGTGGCCGCGGGAAGTCGGTTTTGAGCAGCCCGTCGCGCCGGCGCGCGGTCAGGTACTCGAAGGGATCCCACATGGCTTCCTTGACCGCCTGCACGTCGGGATCGTCCGGAAACATGAGCGGGATCTCTTGTTTGAACATCAGCGTGCAGCTCGGCACCGCGCTCAGGATCGCGTAGCCCTCACGCGCATAGCGCGCCAGCACCGGAATGTTGGCCTCCTTGGCCGCCGCCACGGACTGCAGATCGCCCAGCTCCAGCTTGGGCATGCCACAGCAGCGCTCTTTCTCGACCAGCGTGTACGCAATGCCGTTGTGCGCCAGCACCCGTAGCAGGTCCAGGCCGATGCCGGGTTCGTTGTAGTTGACGTAGCAGGTCGAAAATATCGCCACCTTGCCCGGCGTGCGCTCGCCGTCGATCGCCTGGGAGGTCGGTGACTCGGGCGCGGCGCGGCGGAAGGTCTTGGCGGCCAGCTCGGGCATCCACGCGTCGCGGTGCACGCCCAGGGCGTTCTCCATCAACGCCCGCGCGGGCTTGGTGCGGTTGACGGCGTTGACCGTCTGCACCACGATCGGGATGCCGGCCAGGCTGCCGTGCACGTCGGTGGAGGCCAGAAACTTCTCGGCCGCCTTGACCTTGCCCTGGCGAAACTTGATCGCCTTGGCGCGCAGCATGGTGTGCGGAAAGTCCAGGTTCCACTCGTGCGGCGGCGTATACGGACACTTGGTCATGTAGCACAGGTCGCACATGTAACACTGGTCGACCACTTTCCAGTAGTCGGCCTTGTCCACGCCGTCGAGCTCGCCCGTCTTGCCCTCGTCGATCAGGTCGAACAGGGTCGGAAAGGCCGCGCACAGGCTCACGCAGCGACGACAGCCGTGGCAAATGTCGAAGATGCGCTCCAGTTCGGCGAAGCACTTGTCCTCGTCGTAGAACTCGGGATTTTTCCAGTCCAGCGGGTGTCGGGTCGGGGGCTCGAGGTTGCCTTCGCGCGCCATGGCGGGTGTCTCCTGAAGGGGGCCGCCGTGGGTCCGGCGGCTCGTTGTGCAAAAACCGGCCCGCGGGGGATTGGCGCCTGCCACCCGCGGCGGATGGCGCACAGCGACGGCCCCGCGGGTTACCGGGGTGGCGGATCAGTCGACCAGTTCGGCCAGCGCCTTGGCATAGCGGTTGGCATGCGAGCGCTCGGCCTTGGCCAGCGTCTCGAACCAGTCCGCGATCTCGTCGAAGCCTTCCTCGCGCGCGATCTTGGCCATGCCGGGGTACATGTCGGTGTACTCGTGCGTCTCGCCGGCCACGGCGGACTCGAGGTTCTGGCGCGTGGTGCCGATCGGCATACCGGTGGCCGGGTCGCCCGATTGCTCCAAAAACTCCAGATGGCCATGGGCATGGCCCGTCTCGCCTTCGGCGGTGGAGCGGAACAGTGCGGCGATGTCGTTTTGACCCTCGACGTCGGCCTTGTTGGCGAAGTACAGGTAACGGCGGTTGGCCATCGATTCGCCCGCGAAGGCGTCTTTCAAGCACTGCTCGGTTTTGGAACCTTTGAGTTGCGGCATGGTTGTCTCTCCTGGTAGGGTGGTATCTCGAATGCGCCACCGACCACCATAGTCAGCGGCACGGAGCAACCATACCCTCAGGGCTCGCTGACGTCCAGCGGCTCGCGTCTATGCCGTTCATTGAGGGGATCAATCACGTCGTCATTCGTGCGTCACATCCACCCCGCCTTCTACAATCAGGGTTTTTGCCCCGCCGTGGGGCGCGCCCTCCCATCTGCTTTGTCGATCGCCATGTCCGATTCCGTTGCCCAACCCGGCCTGCAGAGCCTGTCCAAATCGTTCGACCCCGCCGCCGTGGAACGCCGCTGGGGCCCCGAGTGGGAAGCGCGCGGCTACGGCTGTGCCGGCTGGCGCGGCACTGGGCAACCGCAGCCCGATGCGCCAGCGTTTGCCATCCAACTGCCGCCGCCCAACGTCACCGGCACGCTGCACATGGGGCATGCGTTCAACCAGACCATCATGGACAGCCTGACGCGCTACCACCGCATGCGCGGCGCGAACACGGTGTGGATTCCCGGCACCGACCACGCCGGCATCGCCACCCAGATCGTGGTCGAGCGGCAGCTGCAGGCGCAAGGGCTCACCCGGCACGACCTCGGGGCCACGCCGGAGGAGGCGCGCAAAAATTTCGTCGCGCGCGTGTGGGAGTGGAAAGAAAAGAGCGGCAACACCATCACCCAGCAGATGCGCCGGCTGGGCGACAGCGTCGATTGGAGCCGCGAATACTTCACGATGGACGAGCGGCTGTCGCGCGTGGTCACCGAGACCTTCGTGCGCCTGTACGAACAGGGGCTGATTTACCGCGGCAAGCGCCTGGTCAACTGGGACCCGGTGCTCATGAGCGCGGTGTCGGACCTGGAGGTCGAAAGCGAGGAGGAAGACGGCCACCTGTGGCACATCGCCTACCCGCTGGCCAGCGGCGAAGGCCAGCTCGTCGTGGCCACCACACGCCCCGAAACCCTGCTGGGCGACGTCGCCGTCATGGTGCATCCCGACGACGAGCGCTACGCCCACCTGGTGGGGCAGTACGTGAAGCTGCCGCTGTGCGGGCGCGAGATTCCCATCATCGCCGACGCCTATGTCGATCCCAGCTTCGGCACTGGCGTGGTCAAAGTCACGCCCGCGCACGACCCCAACGACTACGCGGTGGGCCAGCGCCACGCGTTGCCGCTCATCCCCATCTTCCACCTGGACGCCACGGTCAACGACAACGCCCCGGCCGCGTACCGGGGGCTGGATCGCTTCGAGGCGCGGCGGCGCGTGCTCGCCGACCTGCAAGCCGCCGGGCTGCTGGTGGCCACCCGCCCCCACCGCCTGATGGTGCCGCGCTGCGCGCGTACTGGCCAGATCGTCGAGCCGATGCTGACCGACCAGTGGTTCGTCGCCATGACGCGGATCAGCCCGCAGGATCCCAGCGGCAAGAGCATCGCGCAAAAGGCCATCGACGCCGTCGCCAGCGGGCAGGTGCGCTTCGTGCCTGAGAACTGGGTCAACACCTTCAACCAGTGGATGGCCAACATCCAGGATTGGTGTATCAGCCGCCAACTTTGGTGGGGCCACCAGATTCCGGCCTGGTACGACGCCGAAGGCAACGTCTATGTGGCGCGCAGCGAGGCCAACGCCCAGGCTCAGTTCGACGCCTACCTGGCACACCTGAGCCCCGCGCAGCGCGAGCCACTGCGCCAGGCGGGCCTGCGCCGCGACCCCGACGTGCTCGACACCTGGTACTCCAGCGCGCTGGTGCCGTTTTCCACGCTGGGCTGGCCCGACAGCCTCGACGATCCCCAACCGCTCAAGGACTACGACCTCTACCTGCCCAGCACGGTGCTGGTCACGGGCTACGACATCATCTTCTTTTGGGTGGCGCGCATGATCATGATGACCACCCACTTCACGGGGCGCGTGCCGTTTCGCCACGTCTACATCCATGGTCTGGTGCGCGACGCCCAGGGCCGCAAAATGAGCAAGAGCGAAGGCAACGTGCTCGACCCCGTGGACCTGATCGATGGCATCGACCTGCCGACGCTGCTCGAGAAGCGCACCACCGGCCTGCGCAAGCCAGAGACGGCACCGGCCATTCGCCGCGCCACCGAGAAAGAGTTCCCGCAGGGCATTCCCGCGCACGGCGCCGATGCACTGCGCTTTACCTTCGCCGCGTTGGCGTCGCTTGGGCGCAGCATCAACTTCGACAGCAAGCGCTGCGAGGGCTACCGCAACTTCTGCAACAAGCTCTGGAACGCGACGCGCTTCGTGCTCATGCACTGCGAGGGCCACGACTGCGGCCTGGCCGAGCACACGCCCGACCAGTGCGCGCCGGGCGGGCCGTTCCACGGCTATTTGAGCTTCTCCGCGGCCGATCGCTGGATCGTCTCGCGCCTGCAACGAGTGGAGGCCGCCGTCGCGCAGGGATTTGCCGACTACCGGCTCGACCTGGTGGCCAATGCCATCTACAGCTATGTCTGGGACGAGTTTTGCGACTGGTACCTGGAAATCGCCAAGGTGCAGCTGCAAACGGGCGACGCGGCGCAACAGCGTGCCACCCGTCGCACGCTCATCCGCACACTGGAGACCGTGCTGCGGCTCGCGCACCCCATCATCCCCTTCATCACCGAGGAGCTGTGGCAAAAGGTGGCGCCCGTCGCCGGACGCGCTGGCCCCTCGGTGAGCATCGCCCCCTACCCCGAGGCGCAGCCGCAGCGCATCGACGAGCACGCCGAGGCCGAGGTCGCCCGCCTGCAAGCGATGGTGGAGGCGTGCCGCCGCCTGCGCGGCGAGATGGGCGTCTCACCCGCGCAGCGGCTGCCGCTGTATGTCGTGGGCGAGAGCGCCTTCGTGCAGCGCTGGCAAGCCGTGCTGCAGGCGCTGGCCAAACTGAGCGAGGTGCGCCTTTTTGCCGATGAAGCAGCGTGGGCAGAGGCGGCACAGGCCGCCCCCGTGGCAGTCGTGGGCGAGGCCCGCCTGTGCCTGTTCATGGCTATCGACGTGGCAGCCGAGCGCGCCCGGCTGGACAAAGAAATCGCTCGCCTGCAAGGCGAAATCGCCAAGGCGCAGGGCAAATTGGCCAACGAATCGTTCGTCGCGCGCGCACCGGCTGCCGTCATCGAGCAGGAGCGCCAGCGCCTGGCCGACTTCAGCGCGACGCTGACCAAAGTGCAGGCGCAGCGCGCGCGTCTGGGCGACTAAAAGAACGCCTCAGCCGGTGGCGCGTTGCGCGCAGTGGAAAAAAGCAACGGCCCGTCCATGGGCCGTTTGACCGGAGGTACCAGCGGCTTCGGGGTGGAATACCCCGGCACAGCCATCAGGCACCGAACACTCAGCGACGCTTGAGGATCGACACGTAATCGGACCCGATCGTTTCCTGGTGCAGCAGCTCGTTGCCCGTTTGCTTGGCAAAGGCCTGAAAGTCGCGCATCGACCCCGCGTCGGTCGCAATCACTTTCAGCACCTGACCGCTGGCCATCTCCGCCAGCGCTTTCTTGGCCTTGAGAATCGGCAGCGGACAGTTCAGCCCGCGCGCGTCCACTTCACGGTCGATATTCATCAATCGCAACTCCGTTTAGAGCCAGCCATTTTACGGTGGCACCCCGCGCCTTGCCGCCTCGACAGGAAAAACCCCATCAGGGATAACCCGTTCATGCCGGGAATACCCCGGTCGAGAGGTAGCGATCGCCGCGGTCGCACACCACGAAGACGATGGTGGCGTTGGCCTCGCGCTGGGCGATTTGTTGCGCCACCCAACACGCCCCAGCGGCCGAAACGCCGGCGAAGATCCCCTCCTCGCGCGCCAGGCGTCGGCACATCTCCTCCGCATCGGCCTGGCTGACGTACACCAGCTCATCGACGCCGGACGGGTCATAGATCTTGGGCAGATATTCCGGCGGCCACTTGCGGATGCCGGGAATGCGCGAGCCCTCAGCCGGTTGCGCCCCGATGATGCGAATGGCGGGGTTTTGCTCCTTCAGATAGCGCGATACCCCCGTAATCGTGCCTGTGGTGCCCATGGCGCTGACGAAATGCGTGATGCGCCCGCCCGTCTGCCTCCAGATCTCGGGGCCCGTCGTTTCGTAGTGGATGCGCGGGTTGTCGGGGTTGGCAAACTGGTCCAGCACCTTGCCCTTGCCGGCCTTTTCCATCTGCTCGGCCAGGTCGCGCGCGTACTCCATGCCCCCGCTCTTGGGCGTGAGGATGAGCTCGGCGCCAAACGCCTTCATCGTCTGCGCGCGCTCGATCGACAAGTCTTCCGGCATGATGAGCACCATGTGGTAGCCGCGGATGGCCGCCGCCATGGCCAACGCGATGCCCGTGTTGCCGCTGGTCGCTTCGATCAGGGTGTCACCAGGGCGGATCTCGCCGCGCTCCTCGGCGCGCCGGATCATCGACAGCGCGGGGCGATCCTTGACCGAGCCGGCCGGGTTGTTGCCCTCGAGCTTACCCAGCACGACGTTGCCGCGCGCGCGGTTGTCGGGCTCACCGATGCGCTGCAACGCCACCAGTGGGGTGTTGCCCACTGCATCCTCGATGGTGGGGTAGCGTCGCGGCGCACGGCGGCGGGGCGCCGGTGAAGGGGTAGAACGATCGGTCGTCAACGGTGGAGCCATGGAACGCTTCGTATCGGATGGAGCTGACGCCCAGGCGGCGTCAACTGAGGGTTTGAACTGTGCCATAATTTTGGCCTTGTGCGCCGGAGTGGCGAAATAGGTAGACGCAGCAGATTCAAAATCTGCCGGTGGCGACACCGTGCCGGTTCGAGTCCGGCTTCCGGCACCAAACACCCTAGGCCGATCGTCAACCGATCGGCCTTTTCTATGGCGTGTCAGGCACCGACGAAACCCCAACCCTCCTGCACCGTGGGGTAGCGCAGCCGCAGCCCCAGCTCGCGCCCCATACGCTCGTTGCGCAATCGGCGGGATTCGCTCATGAACGACAACAGCATCAGCGGCAGCCGCTGCTCGGCGCCGTCGCGTGCCACACGCGGTGGGCGCGGCAGCCCAAACCCATCGGCCAACAAGTCGAAATAGTCGCCCATTTTGAGCTGCGTGTCGTCGCAGACGTTGACCACACGCTGGGGCCCACCCCGCCACAGCGCGCGCACGCAAGCACGCGCCAAGTCGTCGGCATGGATGTGGTTGGTGTAGACGTCGTCCTCGGGCCGCAGCACCGGGGTGCCTCGCTGCAGGCGCGGCAGCGGACCGTCGGGCCGGTTCGGCGCGTAAATGCCCGGGATGCGCAACAGCGTCACGCGTGCGCCCGTCATGCGCCCCCAAAACCGCCACTGGCGCTCTGCGTCCAACCGCCGCCACGCCCGCGGGGTGGCGGGTGCGGGCATGCGGGTTTCGCTCACCCACTGCCCACCACAGTCGCCATAGACACCGCTGGTCGATCCGTACACGAGCACGGCCGGCGGTTGGCGCAACGCCAGCGCCTGCGCGAGCGCACGCGAGCGGGGGTCGCGCCGCCAGTCGGTCAGTCCCTCGCTCGGCGGAGGCGCCAAATGCAGCACCCGGTGCGCCAAGCCCGCCAGCCGCTGCAGCGTTGGCGGATCGTCGAGATCCCCGCGCAGCGGTGTGATACCGGCAGCGCGCAACAGCGGCACGCGCTCGGGCGACGACGTCAATGCCAGCAACCGCACCCGCCCGGACAGCAGGCGCGCGCTGCGCAGCCCCACGTCGCCGCAGCCCACGATCAATACGCGCTGGCGCCGAAACCGCGCCGGCAGCGCTCCCCCGAATCCATGGAACATGCGCATCCTTTCCCCATGCGCCCCTGGGGCGCCATGGCATTTGCGACAATCGATGTTATCTCTCAGTCTCGTTGGGCCGCTACGGCCACCTTTCCAGTATGACCTTTACCATCACCGTCGAACCCAGTGGCCGCACCTTTGCGGCGACGGAAAGCGAAACCCTGCTGGCTGCCGCCATTTGCCAGGGTATCGGCCTGCCCTACGGCTGCAAGGACGGCGCCTGCGGCTCATGCAAATGCCGCAAGCTCGCCGGCACCGTCACGCACGGCCCGCACCAGTCCAAGGCGCTCAGCGCCGAAGAAGAAGCCGCCGGCCTGATCCTGACCTGCTGCGCCATCGCGCACAGCGACGTGGTGATCGAGTCGCGCCAAGTCACCGAAGCCGGCGCCTTCCCCGTCAAAAAGTTGCCAGTGCGCGTGCAACAACTCGAGCGCGCCGCCCCCGACGTGATGATCGTGCGCCTGCAGCTGCCCGCCAACGACACCTTTCAGTACCACGCCGGGCAGTACGTCGAATTTTTGCTGCGCGACGGCGCGCGCCGCGCCTACTCGATGGCCAACGCCCCGCACACCAGCCAAGCGGGCACGCCCTTCCTCGAGCTGCACATCCGGCACATGCCGGGCGGCAAGTTTACCGACCATGTATTCGGCGCACTCAAAGAAAAGGACATTCTGCGCATCGAGGGGCCGTTTGGCAGCTTTTATCTGCGCGAGGCATCGGACAAACCGATCATCCTGCTCGCGTCGGGCACGGGCTTCGCGCCCATCAAGGCCATCGTGCAGCACATGCAGCACAAAGGCATCGTGCGGCCCACGTGGCTGTACTGGGGGGGACGTCGCCCGCACGACTTGTACCAAGACGCCTGGATCCGCGAGGCAGCAGCCGCGCTGCCGAACCTGACCTACGTCCCCGTGGTATCCGACGCCCTGCCCGAGGACGGCTGGTCGGGTCGCACCGGCTTCGTGCACCAGGCGGTGTTGGCCGATCACCCAGACCTCTCGGGCTTCGAGGTCTATGCGTGCGGCGCGCCCATCGTGGTGGAATCGGCTCGGCGCGACTATGCGGCGGCCGGCCTGCCCGAGGACGCGTTCTACGCCGACGCCTTCACTTCCGAAGCCGACAAGGCGTCTGCCTGAGGGGTTGGCCGTGGCAGCGCCTCGCGGTGCGGTCAGCCCTCGGCCAGCAACCGTTTGACGTCATCGGCCAGCGCCTGCGCACCGCTGCCATAGCGGTGGTACAGGCGCAGGCGGCCCTGGGTATCGTAGACGTAACTGCCGGCCGAGTGGTCCATGGTGTAGCTGGTCGGCGTCGAGCCCTCGACTTTTTTGTAGTACACCTTGAACGCCTTGGCCAGCGCGGACAGCTCCTGCGGCTCGGCCCGCAGCGCCAAAAACGTGGGGTCAAAACTGGCCATGTACGCGCGCATCAACTCGGGCGTGTCGCGTTCGGGGTCGACGCTGATGAAAATGCCCTGCAGGCGCGCCCCATCGGCACCGAGCAGCCGTTTGGCCTCGGCCAGCTCCGCCAGCGACGTCGGGCACACATCCGGGCACTGGGTGTAGCCAAAAAATACCACCACGACCTTGCCGCGAAAATCGGCCAGCGTGCGGCGCTGGCCATTTTGATCCGGCAAATCGAAGCCCTGGGCGTAGTCAGCCCCGGTGAGGTCGATGCCGTGAAAGGCTGGGGGACGCTCGCCGCAGCCCCCGAGCCACCCCGCCCCCAACGCCAGCAACGCCCCCCCAGCGCCGCCAAGCAGGCGCGCAAGCGCACCACGCCGGGGGACGATGTGCGGTTCTGATGGGGGGCGGGGATCCGCGCGTGTCGGTCGTGTCATGGGATCATGATCAGGTAATGGTCCACCAGCATGGCCGCAAACAGCAGCGACAGGTGGATAAGGGAAAAGCGGAACGTCTGGCGCGCCAGCGCATCCGAGTAGTCGCGCCACAGGCGCCAGGCATGGAAAACGAACCCGGCATTGAGCACGACGGCGGCCACCAAATACAGCCACCCATTCATGCGCAGCAGATACGGCAGCAAGCAGGCGGCAAACAGGATCAGGGTGTAGAGCAGGATGTGCAGGCGCGTGAATTCGGACCCGTGCGTGACGGGCAGCATGGGCAGGCCAGAGCGGCGGTAGTCATCGACCCGGTACAGCGCCAGCGCCCAAAAGTGCGGCGGCGTCCACAGAAAAATGATGAGGAACAGCACCAGCGCCTCGGCCGTGACGGTGTTGGTCATCGCCGCCCACCCCAACACGGGGGGCATGGCGCCCGATGCACCACCGATGACGATATTTTGCGGCGTCAACGGCTTGAGGATGACGGTGTAGACGACGGCATAGCCGACGAAGGTGGCGAGCGTGAGCCACATCGTCAGCGGATTGACCGCGACGTACAGCAGCACCGAGCCCGCCGCGCACAACAGCGCCGAAAACACCAGCGCTTGGCGCTGGCTCAGCTCGCCCCGGGCCGTGGGCCGCCACGCGGTGCGGCGCATGCGCGCGTCGATGTGTTGCTCGATCAGGCAATTGAACGCCGCCGCCGCGCCCGAGACCATCCAGATCCCCACACAGGCCACGGCCATCGTGCCCCACTGCTGCGCGCTGGGCCAACCCGGCACCGCCAGCACCATACCGATCAGCGCGCAAAAGACGATCAGTTGGATGACGCGCGGCTTCATCAACACGTAGTACTGTCGCCAGGTCGACGGCAGTGGCGCCCCGGTGGCGGTGTGCGGCGTGCTCATGCCCGCCCCTCCTGCCACACCGAGGCTGTCATCGGCGCCGTGGCTGGTTTGGCACGAGCCGGATACGCCGCGGCCAGCCACCCCGCCAGCAGCGTGACCAACAGCGCCGCACCGCCCGTGTGGGCCACGGCCGCCACTAGCGGCCACTCCAGCACCACGTTGCTCAAGCCCGTCAACAGCTGCCATGCGCCCAACCCCCACAACCACGCGGCATGCCGGGTCAGGCCCGCGCGATGCAGCGCCCAGCCTACCCCCAATAGCACTGCCAACACCCCATAAGCGAACAACCGGTGTACGTAGTGGATGGCGGTCAGCGCGGCAAACGGCAGCGCGTCGCCGCTGCGCAATTCACCCAGTGGGCGCCAGAGCTCGAAGCCGCGCGCAAAATCCATTTCGGGCCACCAACTGCCCTGGCAGGTCGGAAAATCGCGGCACGCCAGCACCGCGTAATTGGTGCTGACCCACCCCCCCAGCGCCACCTGTAGCGCCACCAGCGCGAGCAGCCCCCACAACGCCAGCCGCAGGCCGGGGCCGAGCGCGCCTGCCTGCTGGGTCAGCGCGTCGGCCTGGCCGAAGCGCACCGTTTGCAGCCGCAGCAGGGCCAGCAGCGCCAACCCGCCCATCAGGTGCAACGTCACGATGGCCGGGAACAGCTTCATCGTCACCGTCAGCGCCCCGAATGCGCCCTGTATACACACCCACACCAGCGACACCCACGGCCACAGCGCGGGCACGGTCGGGTCGCGCCGACGCTCGATCAGGCTGGCCACGGCCATGACCAGAATGAGTACCCCTACCGAGGTGGCAAGATAGCGGTGGATCATCTCGATCCACGCCTTGGAAAACGTCACCGGCCCCGTCGGCATCGCGGCCTGCGCGGCGGCAATATCCGCGTGCGCGCCGATCGGCGACGCTGCCCCGTAGCAGCCCGGCCAGTCTGGACACCCCAGGCCGGAGTCGGTGAGCCGGGTGAATGCCCCAAACAGCACCAAGTCGAACGTCAAAAACAGCGTCAGGGCGCTCAGCAGCCGCAGTCGTTGCCGCGTGCTGGCCCCGCGCGCGCGCAGCCACACCCACGCCAGTGGCCCGGCGGCGATCAACAGCCCCAGAATCATGAGCCGAAATACCGGCGTCCAGTCGGTCCACGTTTCCATACTCACCTCAGGGCCGCCCCGGCCGGTCCCACGAGCTCGACGCCCGCATCAGGCGCTCCAGGTCGCGCCGCATCTTCGACGGATCCGCGTTGGGCGGAAAGCGCATCATCCAGTTGCCCAGCGGATCGACCACGTACAAGTGATCGGCCAGCCGCGCCCCCGGCGCGGGCTGCAGCCACGTGGCCAGCTGCGCCTCGTCGACCCATAGCACGGTCGCCGTCTGCAGGGCGGCCCGCAGCCGCTCGGGGTACGCGCGGTCGCCGGTGCGCAGCCACACCCAATCCATGCGCTCCTTGTCCTTGCCCAAACCTTCGCGCAACTGCCGCTGCAGGTACAGGTGCCGCTCGCACTGCGCGTCACACGCGCTGTCGGCCACGCTGATGAACAGCCACTGGTGCATCAACGCCGTCAGTGGCACCTCGCGCCCCTGCGCGTCCACCGCCACGATAGGGGGCAGTGGCCGCTGCGGCTCGATCAGTTCGCCATAGTTACGCCGTCCTTCGGGGCGAATCACATAGTACGTGAAGTACGACCCGATGACGGGCGACGCGCTGACCAGAAACAGCAAAAACATCTTCCAGCGCCCACGGCGCGTCGCTGCCACGTCGCGGGCCAGACCGGCCCCGGGTGACGGCAAGCTGTGCACGGTCAGCGTCAGGGGCTGGTCGAGCGCACCAGCGGGTGCTGCGTCAACGCGCGCGGCGCCGGGGGGAGACGAATTGGAACCAGACATACAAAACGCCAATCAGGGCGGCAAGCCCAAACCACTGAACCGCGTACCCGACGTGCTTGGCGGGATCGACCGCCACCACCGTCCACTCACGCAGCAACGGCGTGCCATCCGCTGCCGACTCGGGCGGCGCGCTCTGCTGCACCGATGCGGGCACCAGCACCAAGCGCCACTGCTCGCCCCACGCGTCGATGTCGATATTCTGCCGGATCGGGCCAGCCGCATCGGGGCCCAGTTGAAATAGCCGCGAGGGAGGCGGGGCGAGCCGCCCCTCGACCGTCACCACGCCATCGGGTGTGCGCAACGGTGGCACGGCGGTGCGATCGTCCGCACGGCGAGGCACCCAGCCACGCTGCACCAGCAGCCCCGGCCCCCCGCCCTCGGGCATCAACGGCGTCACGACGATGAAGCCCGCGCGGCCTTGCATCGGCCGATTGTCCAGATACACCGTCGCCTCGGGCACCCAACGCCCGCGCAGCTGCACCGCTCGCCCGTGCCAGGCAGGCAGCTCCCCCGCCTCGAACGCCCGGTGCACGTCGCCCCAATCGGCGGCGGGCTGGCCGACTTGCGCCAACTGCTGCGCCAGCAGGGTGCGCTTTTGGTCGGCACGGCCGAGCTGCCAAACGCCCAGCGACACCGTCAGCGCAAAGCCCACCACCGCTGCCAGGGTCACCCCCAGCGAACGCCCTGTCCGTACGCGTTTCATTCGATAATTCCAGCCATGAAATATTTGGTCGCCGTCGCTTTCGTGGGCATCGTGGGTGCGCTGGGTGCCGCGTTGGCGGCCATGATGAAGGGCGACTCCAGCAGCGGGGATGCGCAACGCTCGCGCCGCATGGCACGGGCGTTGACGGTGCGCATCGGCTTGTCCATCGTGCTGTTTCTGTTGATTTTGTTTAGCCATTGGATGGGCTGGATCCAACCCACCGGCTTGCCCACCACCCCGTGACGGTTCACCCGGATTCCCGGGCCATCCGCGCCACCGCACCCCCACACAAACGAAGAAAGCGCCCGCAGGCGCTTTCTTCATGGCTGCTGCGCCCGTGGA
>Ga0308017_1000131_pt1 | contig 24245 bp, 18 predicted proteins | sample Neamet280_FD_203145 | JGI IMG/M metagenome (GOLD analysis project Ga0308017, IMG submission 203145) | Marine microbial communities from water near the shore, Antarctic Ocean - #280 | ecosystem: Environmental > Aquatic > Marine > Unclassified | place: Southern Ocean | collected 2014-10-01
GGCAAAGATCGTGAGCGGCCTGAAATATTTGGACGGTGCGAGAAACTGCCACTCGAGCATCGGCCGCATATCGGTGCCCTGTTCCATCACCCAAGTCTCGATCGTGGATCTGAGCTGGCCGATGGCATCGGCAAAGCCGAGATCGGCGATGATGTCGGCAGTGATATCGGTCATACGGAGCTTTCACTTGGGGCGTTAAACAGGGCGATCACGGCTTCACGCGCCAGCGGCGGTAGGAAGTATCAGACGGATCAGATGGACCGGAAAGGCGCGATGCTACAGCGTCGAGAAGCTCAGCCAACGCCCCGGCCATGCCCTGCTCCGAAGCGCCGGTTTTGGCGAGGCGTGCTGCTGCGTAGCTTGCAAGCTCAGCCCCGGCAGCCTCCCACGCGCCGTCCTCGCTGTTGAGCCGCCTTGCGAGCGCATAGGTTCCCGTAAGCAAGTCCTGCGCCATGGCCAGCGGCAATTCGGCAAGGCTCTGCGCAGGCCGTTCGGCCATGCCGCCCCCCACTGGCGCGAGCGGCGGTGAGGCACCTTGGAGCAGCGCCCAGGCGGTGGCCGCATAGGCTGCGGGCACCAGCGCCACGCGTGCCGCAAGCAGCAAAGTCTCGGAATAGCGATGCGGCGCGATCAATTCGATCGGCGCGCCCTGCATATGGCCACGGCGCTGGGTGTCGGCGGCCTGCACCGCTGCGGCGGCCAATATGCCGCTTTCCACGGCGCTTTCCACTGTCGCCATCCCCACTGCGCCCGACACATAGTCGCCCGCCAGCGCCAGCCACGGCAAGCGCGGTTGGCGTGCTGACGGCCGGTAAGCCAGACTGCCAACATCGTTGACGAACAATTGGTGATCCTGATTGGTGCGCATAGCGGTGCGCTCCCAGTCCACGTCGCTGTCCGGATCACCCCATCGGGCGCCCGGCCGGAAACCGGGCAGATACGGCGCAGCCTCCTGAAGCATGGCAAATGCCATCGTTTCGGGATTGCGAGAGGGGATAAAGTCCCCGCGCGATGCGGCCAAGGCCAGCACGGTAATGTCGGCCATGCGGCGATCGGTGTCCCACAATTGGGACAGGTCGCAGAAACTGAGCCCATATTTGGAATCATGAAGGCCGACCTGCCCGGCAGGCAGACCGGGAAGCTTACGCTTCAGCCAGAGGTCCACGACAGGAATGGCCGCGGATCGTGCGGTTTGCATCCGCGCGAGGTCCGGCACATGATCGATGAGTGCCTGCGTGCCTGAAGGCGGCGCCGGATCCATGATCAGATCCAGCATGCGCGGAGCGGGCACCGCCAGCACGACATTATCAAAGCTCCGCTCTTCGCCCCCGGCGGTCAGCAGCGGCTTGTTGTCAGCGAGGACAAGCCTTTCCACTTTGGTGCTCACATGAATGGTCACGCCCAGTTCGCGCAGGCGCTGTTCCCACGGATCGATAATGCAATCGGCACAGCTGCCCTTAGCGAGCCAGGCGAAGGGCGCGCCAGAAGGGAAACTCGAGAAGCGCCGGAGGAAACGCTGGTAGGATTTGGCTGAGACCATATCGCTATCGAGCGACCATACGGTTGAGAGGATATAGTTGTTCAGCCGGGCAACATCGTTGGTGGCATAGGGCCTGCCATAGATGAAGCCGTTCACATCAAGCCGCGCCAAGGGTGTAAGTTCAGCATTGCCGAGCGGTTCTGCGGCAAGATCAAGCAGCGCAAACATCGACAGGAACATCTCTGCCGGAGGCAGCACCCCGCTGAAGAGATTGGCGATCAGGGATTCCACCGTGCTGGGATTGGCCATGGCCAGACTGCGACCGTCGCGCATGAGCAGGCTGACACCGTCGAAGGAACGGAACTGGCTGGCGCGAGGCCGTCCCAGATCCCTTTCAACAATGTCCCAGAAGTTCACATACCAGTCGCAAAACATATGCGGGTAAACATCGCGGGGCATGCCGCCAACCGGCACCGAGGCGAGATTCCCCCCCAGCACTGACGAGGCTTCGTAGAGCGTGACGGCAAACCCCCGCTGCGCAAGACGAAGCGCCGCCGTCATGCCGGCAATACCGCCACCGATCACCGCGACCTGCGCCGGGTCGGCGGTTTGTTGCTGTTTGCTGCTAACCATGTCCGTTCCTGCTGCTTAAAGTTCAAGGCCAACGCGGCGCGGGTTCATGCCGCCATGACGCAGCGCCGGGATCAGCGCGAACAGCGCCTGGCCCAGATCGGCCAACCAGCGGGCATGGAAGGCCGGGTCATCGGCGAGGGACTCACGCCAGGCCCGCTGCCAGGCCTCGACATCCCCTGCCAGACCATCACCGCGCGGTGGCCTGCCAGCGATCAGCGCGGCAAGAAGCCGGATGCCATCCTCGAGGCCGGCTGAAAACACGCGGCTCCATAGCTGCACGATGATGTCGCGCGGGCGAATGTCCAGTCCGCCAAAGCCCGAACCAGCGACGCGGGCGACATCAGGATTGCGCGCCGCTTCCTCGAAGCCGCGGCGCGTGATGCGCCACAGCCAGTGGCGGAAATGCCAATTTCGCATCAAGGCCGCGCAGAAACCGAGCCAGCGCATCCCGGGATCGAAATGCGCACGAAATTCGCGATCAAAGCGCGCCAGATCAGCCGCTTCAAATCGGCCCGCTGCCAGCGCTGCCATGAGGGTGCGCGTCGCGATGACGGCTGACTCCATACCTTGCGAAATGCCCTCGCCGGTGATGGGATCAGCAAAGCAGCCCGCATCACCCACCAACAAGCCTCCGGCAAAATGGTTGGTGGTGATCGCGCCATAGGCCTTGACGATACCGCCCACTGGCGGACCGACCGGTCGGGCATTCCCGCATCCCGGATGCCGGATGGCCAGCCGTTTCAGCGCGTCCTCAAGCGTCGCGGGCACCAGCAGATCCTGTCTCGATGCCGCTTCCGAAAGCAAGCCGACGCCAACATTGCCCCCGCCGCACCCGGTTGGAAACAGCCAGCCGTAACCAGGGATCTGATCGTCGTCGAACCAGACAACGGCTTCATCCTCGGCAATGTCCAGCCCCTCAAGATAAAGGCGGCGCGCGATACCGATGTGTCTTCGGTCGCGGCGGACAATCCCCATCGATCGGGCGACCCCTGATTCCACGCCGTCTGCGCCCACGACGAGAGGGGCGGTCAGCAGTTCCCCATTGGCCAGCGCAACCTGCATCAGGCCAGCATCGCGTGTCACGCTGGCAACGGCGCAATCCTCACGAACGACAGCACCCGCTGCTGCGGCGGCGGCAAGCAATTCTGCATCAAGGCGGGTGCGCGGGACGATCATCCCATGATCGGGTAGCCCATCGGCGCCGTCGTAATAGGGGATGCTGCCAGACCAGGCACGGTGAGGGCCGAAATAGACACTGTTTCGCCTGATGACCGGTTGGCCAGAACCCGGCAGCACGGACGGCGCACCCATCGCGCGGGCAATCCGCAGAGCGGCAGGCTCGAGATAATCGCCGCACACCTTCTCGCGGGGAAACCGGGCGCGATCGACCAGCGTGACGTTTACGCCGCGGCGGGCCAAAGCCCATGCGGCGGTGGCACCAGCGGGGCCTCCGCCTACAACAATCACATCGACCCGGCGTTGCGTCATCTTATCCACCCGATAGTGCCATGAGGGCATCAAACTGGCGGATCACGATACGACGCCCCTCCTTGACCAGAACGCCCGCGTCCGCAAGCTGGCTCAGCGAGCGGGTCACGGTCTCGCGGGTGCCCCCCACCATCGCCGCCAGTTCGGCGTGTGTAGGGGCCGGGAACAAGGCGACACCATCCTCCGTCGCACCTGCTGCCACGGCGATCCGCACGATCTGCGCTGCAACGCGGCCACGCGTGTCAACCGTGCCGGCTTCGAACAGCCTGTCGCTCAATTCACGCACCCTTCCCGCCAATTCGATGAGCAGTTGCCGTGCCAAGCGGGGCTCAGCTTCAAGAAGTGCGCCGAAGTCGGCGTGCGACATGGTAGCCACGCGGGCATCGGTGGCGGCCGTGACATTGATGGACCGCGGCGCGCCGTCCAGCGCCGAGAGTTCTCCGAAATGGGTTGGAGCCACCAGCCGGCGGTACCCCACTTCCTGGCCGTCTATACTGTAGCGGTTCGCCAGCAATTGGCCGGACAACAGGAGATAGAGATCCTGCCCGGCCTCCCCTTGCGCCAGCACGGTCTCGCCTTTGGCAAAGAAGCGCAAACGGAGGCTTTGAGCCAATTGGGCCAGTCGGCGCGGATCGCATCCCGACAGCAGCGGAACGCCCCCCAGTTCGGCAACAGTCGGCAGCGCGGCATTGGTTGGCATTGCGGTCCCTCAGGCCGCAAAGGTGGCGGGCATGGTGGCAAGAAGCGCCTCGGCACAACGCATATCGGCCAAGGCACCCATGGCGACAGCCTCAGCATGGGCCTGACCGAGTTCGGCGACAGCCGTGTCGATATCATTGGTAGCCATCGCAACGCGGGCCGCGATGATGCGGTTGCCCGGTGCAAAAAGCCGCTCCTGAGGATTGAAGGTCAGAGCCCTCTGGGTCGTGGCCGCCGCCTCGGGCAGCATACCGGCAATAAGGTGAAGTTCCGCGAGCATATTCAATTGCCTGCACACGGCAATGCGTGCGCCCGCAGCGATCTGGGCTTCAATGATGCTGGCGAGCACACCGGCTTGTTCCGCTTCGCCGGCGATGCCTCGTGCCCAAGCCACGGCAGCCTGCGCCAAAAGTCCGAGATAGGCGAACCCATGCTCGGCAGCCCATTCGATCTGGTGCGCGGCTAGCGGAATGATGGCCTCGCGGTCATGCTGCGCGACCAGCAAGTAGATATGATAATGGGTCGCCATGGCTCGATCATAAGGATGGCCGCTCTGATCAGCGAAGCGGCTGGCATGAGCGATGCGGGCGCGTGCCAGATCATCATGACCGGCCGCCGCTGCGACCAGCGCGGCCACCCCGATGCCACTGACGACATTGCCGGGCGGTTGACGACGCCCGATGTCCGCGACGAGAGGATGAAACTGGGCGAAATGCTCTTCGGCAGCCGCGAGATTGCCGGTAAAATAGCTCACTTGGAGCTGGGCATTATTGGCGATCATGAGCATGTCGGCATCACGCCCGGCGGCCTGGGCAAGCGATGCCAGCTCGTTGGCATGGGCGGTTACGGCGAGGTAGTCACCCTGCGTGAGCACGGTCTGAAGCAGCCGTTCCTCCTCACGGAAGAGTTCTGAAAGGCTGCCACTGCGCCGGGCCAATTCGCGCGCGGAGGCCGCTGTGCCGACAGTCAGCGGATCGGCATAGCCCCGGGTCAACTGGCGCACACGGTTAAGCCTGCTGTAGTGCGGCAGCATGGTAACGTCGCTGACCGCATCAGGTTCAGCCTCGAACAATGCGACGGCTTTCGCGAGAGCGGCCTCGGCTTCCATATACGCGGCCTTCGCGAGCGCTTGCTCACCGGCTCGGCCATACCACGCGATGGCTTCTCCGGTTGCCCCGGCCGCAGCAAAGTGACTCGCAACGATACCCGCCGGCACGTTCTCGCTGTTGACCATGACGTCGGCAATGCGGCGATGCGCGGCGCTGCGCTCGCGTCGCAGCATGGCCGACGCGGCCGCCTCCTGCAGAAGCGCGTGATAGAATTGATATTGCCCGTTGGGGCGCTTGTGCAGAATTTGCCGGGCAATCGCCAAACCCAGCACCGCGTCCACATCGCCCGTGGCCTGCCCAACCACCCGTGCGAGCATGCCCGCGTCGAAAGCACGGCCAAGCAGCGCCGCCGTTTGCACCACCCCCTTGAGCGGGCCAAGCCGATCGAGGCGGGCGGCGAACAAGTCCTGTAATGAGCCCGGAATTTCAGGCGGCGCATCAGACTCCCCGGTCTGTTCAAGCAGCGATCGTGCGAGTTCTTCAGCGAACAAGGGGATGCCTTCGGCCCGGCGGGCAAGGTCTGCCACAGCCGGGGCATCGGTTGGCAAATTGCCCAGCAATTCGGCGATCAACCGCTGCAATTCGTCGGTCGCCAGGGGCGGCAGATGCAGCACGCGCGCGTTGATCAGCCCGTGCGATGGGCCGTCTGGCCGAGATGCTGCCAGCAAGAGAATGGGCTGATCCTCCAGCTTCCCGGCCAGCGCGCCCAGGGCTTCCTGGCTGGAGGGATCGAACCAGTGGAGATCCTCGCAATGCAGTACCACCGGACGACCCCGCGATTTGCCGATCAACCAATCCGCCAGGGCATTCTGATCGGCTTCGCGCTGGGCTGTCGTGCGGGTTTCAGCGGCGATCATCGCCTGAAGGGTCGGCGGAAGCTCGGCAGCGTGCTCACGCATGGCCTCCCGCAGAGGGTGGAAGGGCGTGTCCTGATGAAGGCTGACCCCGCGGCATGTGATCCAGAAATGATCCTGATTGGCGAGTGTTTTGCGAAACGCAGCAATCAGACGGGATTTGCCGATTCCGGCATCGCCGAGCACCAAAACCGGCTGCGGGCGCCCCTGCTGCGCAGCCGCAAATGCATCGGCAAGTTCTGCAAGCTGGGCCTCGCGACCAACCAGCGGCGTGCGCCAGGCGTTGACCGGCACGTTCTGCCGCGCAGGCCGGACAGCCCGCAATAAATGCATCGGCGATTCCAATCCCTTCAGAAATTGGCTGCCGATGGATTCCAGTTCAAAAGTGCTGCCCAGCCGACCGGCAAGTTCCTGACTGATCACCACGTCGCCCGGCTGCGCAAATCCTGCGAGGCGCGACGCGATATTGACCGTGTTCCCCATTGCCAGAGTGGCGGCGCCGGCGCCTTCACCGACCGGCCCCAGTGCCACCTGCCCGCTGTGGATGCCCACCCGTACGGCCAGAGGTTCATCAAGGGCAGGAAGCTGTATCTCCTCGGAAAGTTCGGCGATGCGCTCCGCAAGCCTTAGCCCGGCAGCCGTGGCCTGTACCGGGGCGTCCTCTTGCGCTTGGGGGTAGCCGAAATAAACCAGCAGGCCATCACCAAGATATTGCGCGATGTGCCCTCCGTGCCCGGCAATAATGCGCCCGGCCTCGCGTCGGTACAGCTCAAGCAGTTGCAGGACATCCTCGGGATCCATCCGGCTGGCCAGGGATGTTGAGCCAACGAGGTCGCAGAACATCACGGACAAATGCCGCCGCTCACCCACTTGCTCGGCAAGCCGGGCACCGCAGGCGCGACAAAACGCATCGCGCGGATCAACCGCGGTTTGGCATGCCTGACAAATACAGGAATTCACATGCGCCCCCGCATGTCTTCTCCACTACTGAGCGAATACTGATTCGATGATGTGTAGCCCGCTGACGGAAAAAGAAAAGCTACAGTCCGGCAACATGATGTGACGCACATCACATTCTTCTGCGATGCGCCTGCAATAGAGACCGCTCCTGCCGGGGATTGCCTGTCCCGGCTCAGGTGGGAGCAGGATGATGTTGGAGCGTTATGGCGAGTGGGTGGTGCGTAATCGGCTGGTGATGCTTGCCATCACTCTGGCGATTACGGTGGTGATGGGTTTGCAACTGCGCAACCTGTCCGTGATCGTCGATGCTGACGAATTGCTGCCCCGTGATCACCCCTTCGTGGTGGTGACCGAACGGGTGCAGGAGATTTTCGGAAACCGCTTCACTGTGGTGATCGGCGTGACGCCCGAGTCCGGTGACGTCTTTACCCCGGCAACGCTGGAAAAGGTGCTCGATATCACGCAGCGCCTGAGTGTCACCGAAGGCGTTGCGCCTGGCAACATCCAGAGCTTGGCCGCACCGCGCGCCAAGGACATCAGCGGCAATGCAGACGGACTGGTTGTCACCCGCCTGCTCGACCATGTGCCGGCCACTCTCGCTGAGGCGCAGGCCATCAAGGCGCGGCTTGCGGCCAACCCGGCGTACAAGGATGTGCTGGTAAGCAGCGATGGCCGGACTGCGGCCATCTATGTCGAGTTCCTCAAGGATCCCAAGGGGTTCGGCCATGTCATGGATAAAGTCGAAGCCGCGGTTGCCCCGGCGCGCGATGGCAGCGTGACTATCGCCGTATCGGGCCAACCCGCTTTCCTCGCAGCGCTCGAGACGTTTTCCAAGCGGATGGCCTGGCTGCTGCCGATTGCCGTCGTGCTGATCGGTCTTATTCATCTGGAGGCATTCCGGACGGTGCAGGGCCTGATCCTGCCTTTGGTCACCGCCATTCTGGCGCTGATCTGGTCACTGGGGATCATGACGATGGCCGGTGTGCATCTTGATCCCTTCAACAATCTGACCCCGATCCTCATTCTGGCAGTGGCTGCGGGTCATGCCGTGCAGATGTTGAAGCGCTATTATGAGGAGTTCGACACCCGTTCCGACATGGCGCCGCGTGCCGCCAGTCGGGCGGCTGTGGTAGCCACGGTTGCAGCAGTCGGGCCAGTTATGGTCGCAGCCTGTCTGATTGCAGCTCTCAGCTTCCTGTCCCTGATCGTGTTCGACATCCAGGCGATCCGCACTTTCGGTATCTTCTGTGGTCTCGGCATCCTCAGCATCGCGGTGGTCGAACTCAGCTTCACACCCGCGCTGCGGGCCATCCTGCCCCCGCCGCGCCGGCGCGAGATGGCTGCTGAAAAGGCGGTGACCAACTGGGATCGCCTCGCCGGACGGCTTGCTGCGATGGTCGGCACGCCCAGGGCGCGTAGCCGGGTCTTTGCCGCGTCGCTGGTCACCTTCGGTGTGCTGGCTCTGCTCGGCTCACAGGTCCACATCGACAATTCGGTGCGAAGCTTCTTCACCAGCGACCTGCCCCAGCGCCAAGATGACGCCAAGCTCAACCAGGCGATGGCCGGCACCAACACCTTCTATGTGCTGATTGAAGGCAAGACCGACGATGCCATCAAGGATCCGAAGGTGCTGGCCGCCATGGAGCGCACGCAGGCGTTTCTGGCCGCTCAACCCGGGGTGGGGCATACCCTGTCGATCGTCGATCTGCTCAAGCAGATGGGCCGAGGCATGAACGGGGGCGCGGAAGAAGCGGCCACCCTTCCGGCGAGCGCTGATCTGATTTCGCAGTATCTGCTGCTCTATTCGATGTCGGGTGAACCGGGCGATTTCGACGGTCTCGTCGATTATCCCTATCGCAACGCAATCATCCAGGCTTTCGTCAAGACCGACAGCTCTGCCTGGCTGGCTGATCTCAACACGCGGCTCCTGCCGGTGATCGAGGCCAATTTCCCGGCTGATGTGACCGTGCGTCTCGGGGGCTCGGTCACAACGCCCACCGCCATGAACGAAGTGATGGTGAGTGGCAAAATGCAGAACATCGCCCAGATTTTCCTGGCCGTGTTCCTGGTGTCTGCGGTGATGTTCCGGTCGCTGAAGCTCGGCCTGCTGATCCTCGTGCCACTGACGGCCACCTTGGCCGCGGTGTTCGGGATCATGGGCGCGCTCAATATCCCGTTGCAGATCGCTACGGCGACCCTCGCGGCGCTCGCCCTGGGCATCGGTGCGGATTATGCAATCTATCTCACCTGGCGCCTGCGCGAAGAGCTGCGCCGCACCGGCGATGAGGCGGTGGCATTGCGCAACACCTTCGCCTCAGCCGGCAAGGCGGTGCTGTTCGTCGCGAGTGCAGTGGCGGGTGGCTATGCGGTGCTGATGGCATCGCCGGGCTTCAACATCCACATCTGGTTGGGCCTTCTCACGACAGTGGCCATGCTGGCCGGTGCCGTATCGACCCTGACCCTCTATGCCGCGCTGTTGCTGACTTTGCGCCCGGCGGTGGTCTTCGGAAAGCCGGATCATGAAGCAGAATTGGCGCCGCTGCCGCGCCGCGAAGCGATGACGACCGGCGCAGCCATGCTGCTGGTGCTCACCGCAGCAGCCGCCGCCGTGGTGCCGGCCACGCCCTTAATGGCAGCCGCTGCCGAGACCGTTGATGCCAAGGCCTTGATGGCGCAGAGCCTGAAGGCCACGCGACCAGCCCAGGCGCTTGCCAATGGCCGCTTTGTGCTTACCAACGCGGCAGGTCAGAGCCGGGTGCGCCAAACCAGCAGCCTGTCACAGTTGCTGGCCGATGGTGTTCGCAATCGCCGCGTGACCCGCTTCAGCGCGCCGGCGGATATCGCTGGCACAGCGGTCCTCACGGTTGAGAATAACGGCGGAAACGATGACATCTGGGTCTATCTGCCTGCCCTGAAGAAGGTGCGCCGCCTGACGGCGTCTGCCCGGCGCGAAAGCTTCGTCGGCACCGACTTTTCCTATGGCGATGTGCTGGGGCATCCGGTGGCAGAATGGAACCATCGCTGGCTGCGACGCGAGACGGTGGCAGGGGCTGATTGCGATGTCGTGGAATCGCGCCCGCGCGACCCCGGTGTGACGGCGGCTACCGGATATGGTCGGCGCGTGTCGTGGCTGCGCAAGGGCGATCAAGTGCCGGTCAAGACTGAATATTATGACGCCGCCGGAGCCTTGATGAAGATCTACGAGGCCAGCGATATCAAGCTGGTCGATCCGGCGCGGCAGTCGTTTCAGCCAATGCGGCAGGTGATGCGGAACATGGTCACCGGCCACCGCACGGTCATCGAATACAGCAGCTTCCGCACCAATGTGAAGGTGAGCGATGCCGACTTCCAGCCGCGTGCGCTTGAGACGGCGCGCTGATCCTGTGCGCGCCGCAATCGCCTTGCTGGTCGCAGCAGCAGCCCCTGCTGCGCCCTTGGCCGCACAGACGATAGAAGAGGAGGCGGATCAGCAGGAATATGAAGAGCCTGCTGAACTGTCGGAGCCGCTGGACCGCCGCCTCGGGCTCGCCATTTCGGAGCGGGTGGGCACATGGAGCCATGACCGCGACCTCAACGATCAAACGATTGTCCCGGTCGCGGGGGTGCGCGCCAAGCTCGCCCCGCGCATGGGCAATCTCGATATTGGTGTCGAAGGCTTCGTACAGGTTGACCGCGTCGGCGGTGTGGAGTCCGATCTCGTTGAAGGCTGGGCCAGATTGCGACTGGGGGCGCTCGATCTGGTGGCCGGCCGACGCATCATCGTATGGGGGCGTGCCGATCGGCTGAACCCCACCGACATAATCTCTTCGCGGGATTACACGCTGCTTGTCGCAAGCGATGATGAACAAAGGCGCGGTAGTCTGGTGGCGCAGGCCCGGCTTGGCCTTGGCAATTTTACTCTTGATGCACTGTGGTTGCCGGAGTTTCGCGGCATCCGCTTCCCGCTCCGGCAAGACCGTCCGGGGCTGGTGATATTGCCCGATGAAGAGGTGCGGGATCGGGGCCAGTTCGGGCTACGTCTTGATCGCTCAGGCGGCACTGTGGACTGGTCCGTGTCATGGTTCCACGGCGTTGACCGAACACGCGACTTCGCCCTGGAAGCCGCTCCGGCAGGCAGCCCGCCCGGCACGGTGGCAGGCTTGCGCCAAGTCTTTCCGCGCCTCGATCTTTTGGGCGCCGACGCGGCGGGCACCATCGGCAAGATCGGGTGGCGCGTTGAAGCGGCGTGGAGCCGATATCGCGGCGAAGACACTCCGCTGCGGCGGCGTGACAATCTGTGGGTCGTGGCAGGCGCGGACCGCGATTTCGGCCCGTGGAACCTCAACCTGCAATATAGCTGGCGGCGGCAGTTTGACTGGCAGGACCCTGCCACAGTCGGCGGCTCTCCTGCTTTCGTGGCGATCGCGCAGCTTGGAGCGGCGGTCAACAATCAGCTGAACCGTGTCCAGCATGGCCTGACCGCGCGCGTCGCCCGTCAATGGCGCAACGACACCATCGACACTGAATTGGCCACGATTGTGTTCTTTCCCACCGGTGATGCCGCAATCCGTCCGCGGGCAAGCATCGCCATCAACGACAGCGTGCGCCTGTCGGTGGGGGCCGACGTGTTCGTTGGCCCGAGACTGAGTTTCTTCGGGCAGGTTCGCAGCCTCTCTGCGGCCTTCGTTCAACTCAACCATGGCTTCTGAGCTAAAGTCGAAGGGAGAATGCAATGTTCAAGCTTTATGGACGAATGCTGCCAGCGCTGGCCCGCGCCTTGACCCGGCCGAGGGTGCATCCGGATGCGCCCATGTCCGCGCGAATGCGCGTCATGCCCCATGATCTCGACGCCAATCTTCACCTTAACAATGGCCGCTACCTGCAATGGGCCGATGTGAGCCGCATGGAATGGGTGGTACGCACCGGCATCTTGCGGGCGGTACTCAAGCAGGGCTGGAAGCCGGTGCTTGGTGCGGCAACCGTGCAGTTCCGCCGCGAGTTGAAACTCTGGGATGAGGCCAAAGTGTCCACCAGGCTTGTGGGTTGGGATGATCGCTGGATATTTCTCGAACACCGGATCGACAATGCCGAAGGGCGGCCGGCAGCCTTGGTGCTCGCCCGCGCCGGGTTTCGTTATGGCAACGGGTGGGTCAAAACGCCGGATGTCTTTGCCGTCCTTCCGCATGAGCTGCCGCCACGGCAATTGCCGGTGCATGTCGCAACCTGGTGTCAGATGGGCGATGAGATGGCGCGGGCAATGGGACGCCGCCAATTGTCCCAAGCTGTGAGCTGGGCCAATGCCACGTCGCAGCTCCAGATCGGCGTCGATGGTTGAACGCTTGTTGGCAATGCGGGCGGTAATGGTCTGGCATTCTTGAGCACATATGACGTGACCCCCAGCTTTCCCCCAGCTGGGATTAGAGCCGGGCGGTTGTTTTGCGCATCAGCGCGGTTGAAGCAATGGGCTGCGTAGCGGAGCCCGTAGGGCGTAGCGAAGCAGGCCATTGCTTATCCAGTTCGGCGGCGAACGCCGCCGGGGTGGTGTAGCCAAGGGACGAGTGTGGTCTCTCCCGGTTGTAATCCTCGACCCAGGCGGCGATCTCGACCCGTGCGTGGGTAAGGCTCATGAACAGGGTCTCGTTGAGAAGCTCGTCGCGCATGCGGCCATTGAAGCTCTCGACGTATCCGTTCTGCATCGGCTTGCCCGGAGCGATGTAGTGCCACTCCACGCCGCTCTGGCCGCACCATGCGAGCACGGCATTGCTGGTGAGCTCGGTGCCGTTGTCGCTGACGATCATGCCCGGCTTGCCCCGCTGGGCGATCAGTTGGGTCAGCTCGCGCACGACACGGTGCCCGGAGATCGAGGTGTCCGGCACAGCCGCCAGGCACTCTCTGGTCACATCATCGACCACGTTGAGCACCCGGAACCGTCTGCCAGAAGCCATCTGGTCATGGACGAAGTCGAGGCTCCAGCGCTGGTTCGGCAGGGCAAGCACCGGAGCAGGTGCCCTGGTGCCGACAGCACGCTTACGGCTGCGCCGCCGCCTCACCGCCAGACCTTCCTCCTTATAGAGCCGCTGGGTCTTCTTGCGGTTGATCATCACGCCCTCCCGGCGTAGCAGGATATGCAAACGGCGATAGCCGAACCGGCGTCGCTGGTTGGCCAGATCGCGCAGCCTCTCGCGCAGGCCGGCATCCTCGTCCCTGATGGAACGATAGCGCACGCTCTTGCGATCGGCAGCGATGACACGGCACGCCCGCCGCTCGCTCATCCCGTGGCACGCCTGGAGATGAGCGGCAGCTTCCCGCTTTGCGGCGGGCGTCACCACTAATGAGATGACCCGCCCTGTCCTTCCTCGCACATTCAGCGGACCGAGAAGGAGGTAGTTATGAGCATACGCAACCAACCAAGAGATGCGGCCGTCTTCGGCATCGATATTGGTAAGACGGTTTTTCACGTTGTAGGGCTCGATGCCGGCCACGCGCCCATCCAGAAGGCGACGTTCAGACGGGAGACGCTGTTGCAGTTCTTCGAACGGGCGTCGCCTGTGCTGGTCGGGATGGAAGCCTGCCCCGGATCGCAGTGGCTAGCCCGTAAACTGCAGGCAATGGGGCATACCGTTCGGATCGTGCCGGCTCAGTTCGTGAAGCCCTTCGTCAAGTCGAACAAGAACGACATCATCGACGCGGAAGCAATTGCAGAAGCCGTGACCAGGCCGACGATGCGTTTCGTCGAGATCCGCACTCCGGAGCAGATCGACCTGCAAGCACTGCACCGGGTTCGCGACCGGATGATCGCCCACCGAACGAGGCTGATCAGCCAGATGCGCGCTTTCTGTCTCGAGTATGGCATCGCGATCCATCAGGGCGCGGGCAAGTTCAAGGTCGAGTTGCCTCGCCTGCTTGCGGACGAGAGCAACGAGCTCACGCCTGCGATGCGTCGCATCCTGACGGAGATTCACGGCGAGATGATGGAGCTCGAACAACGTATCGCGGCCATGAACGACGAGATCGAGACTATCGCTGCGCGCAGCGATACCGCACGACGCCTGATGACCGTGCCGGGCATCGGTCCGCTGGCCTCAACCGCTCTTCTGGCGGCCGCCGGTTCCGGACGTCAGTTCCGCAAGGCTCGTGATCTCGCTGCCTGGCTCGGCCTGGTGCCGCGCGAACACTCGACGGGCGGGAAGGCCAAGCTGCTCGGCATCAGCAAGCGCGGCAACAAATACCTGCGAAGAATGATCGTCCATGGTGCACGATCCTGCGTTACGCATCTCGACAGAAGCAGGGACCGACTGGAGCCTTGGCTCGATGGGCTTGAGCGCAGGATGCACAAGAACAAAGTCACGGTCGCCTTGGCAGCCAAGATCGCCCGTATTGTCTGGGTAATCCTGACCAAGCAGGGTGCCACCTACGAGCGGCGAGTTCCAGCGTTGGGCTGAACGGCGCCGCCACCAACTGCGAGGTTCGTGATAGTGATGACGAGACAGTGGGCCAGCGCATCGTAAGCCCCGTCAAAAAAGCGGGCAGGTTTTGCTGCCAAAGGACAGGAAGCTGGATGCCCCGCAAGGATTCGAACCTTGATTGACGGAGTCAGAGTCCGCTCTCTTACCATTAGAGGACGGGGCATCACCGGCGGCTGGCCGTGCCCGAATGGCACCGCCGCTGCGAGACGCGCCCCTTAAAAGCGCAGGCGCCCGAGGTCAAGACTTAGCGCCCCTGCCAGCCGCCGACAGCGCTGCTTGCTCTTGCAGGAACCTTGGGTTAGTTTCGCGCCCAAGTGCTTTGTCCGACGTGGGGGCAAAGTGGAATGAAAGTTGAAGAATATGGCGGATGCTCGGCCGCCGGACAGACCTAACAGAGCTGGCAGTAAACGGGGCGTAAAGTCCGGCAAGGTAGCCGATTTTCGCTACAAATCCGCCCCCCAGCCCGACAATACCCGGCCGCCTCGCAGCGTGCGTCCGGGCAGCAAAGCGCAACAGATCGCTGATCCTCGCCGCAAACGGCCTGCCGATCTGGCGGCCATCAGTGCTGTGCGCGCACCGGGGCAAGGCGAGGCCTATGCCGCGCTTGATCTCGGTACCAACAATTGCCGCCTGCTGATCGCGCGGCCTTCGGGCGAGGATTTCACCGTGATTGATGCGTTCAGCCGGGTGGTCCGGCTCGGTGAGGGACTCGCCACCAGCGGGCGCCTGTCGGATGCGGCGATGGATCGCACGCTCTCCGCGCTCGCGATCTGCGCCGACAAGCTGCAACGCCGCAATGTCCGGCTGGCCCGCTCGGTCGCGACCGAAGCCTGCCGCCGCGCCAGCAACGGGCCCGCTTTCATCGAACGCGTGCGCCGCGAAACCGGCATCGTGCTCGACATCATCAGCGCCGAGGAAGAAGCGCGCCTCGCCGTGCTGGGCTGCCACATCCTGCTCGAAGCGGGGGATGGCCCGGCGGTGATCTTCGACATCGGCGGGGGATCGACCGAACTCGTGCTGGTCGAAGCCGGCACGCCCGAAGCGCGGGTGCCGCGCATTCTCGATTGGTTGAGCGTGCCATGGGGCGTCGTCTCGCTGACCGATACTGTCGGCCGCGCCGAGGCAGGCGAGACGGAGCGCATGGCCCGCTATGCCGCGATGCGCGCGCTGGTGGGGGAAAGCTTTGCGCCTTTTGCCGAACGCGTGCGCGCGGCGGCCAAGCATCCCGATATCCGCCTGCTCGGCACCAGCGGCACGGTGACGACGCTGGCAAGCCTGCATCTCGAATTGCCGCATTATGATCGCAAGGCTGTTGACGGGCTGATCGTACCCGCGCACGCCATGCGCGCCATCAGCGCCCGGCTGTCGGCGATGACCCCTGCCGAACGCAGTCAACTGCCCTGCATCGGCAATGATCGTGCCGATCTCGTGGTGGCGGGCTGCGCGATCCTTGAGGCGATTCTCGATCTGTGGCCCGCGCGCCGACTGGGCGTCGCGGATCGCGGCATTCGCGAGGGGATTTTGCGCAGTCTGATGGCAGCCGAGCATCGCCGCGAGCGGGGCCTCGGCGTGCCTTTCCCCAAGCGCGGCGCGCAGGATGGCCGGGCATGAGCCGCTCAGGCCGCAACCCGGACAAGCGGGTCAAGACCGGGCGCGGGCGCACCGCATCGCAAGTGCGCTGGCTCGAACGCCAGCTCAATGACCCCTATGTCCAGCGCGCCAAGGCCGAAGGCTATCGCAGCCGCGCCGCCTACAAGCTGATCGAGCTCGATGAACGCTTCGATCTGCTCAAGCGCGCGCGCCGCGTTGTCGATCTCGGGATCGCACCGGGCGGCTGGACGCAGGTGGTGCGCGCCAAGGTGCCGCAGGCCAAGGTGGTGGGGATTGATCTCTTGCCCGTCGATCCGATCGAAGGCGTCACCATCTTCCAGATGGATTTCATGGATGATGCCGCCCCGGCCGCACTCACCGAAGCGCTCGGCGGCGCGCCCGATCTGATCCTGTCGGACATGGCGGCCAACACGGTCGGCCACAAGCAGACCGATCACCTGCGCACGATGGGCCTTGTCGAAGCGGCAGCGTGGTTTGCCACCGAAACGCTCGAACCGGGCGGCGCGTTTGTTGCCAAAGTGCTGGCAGGGGGCACCGACACGGATCTGCTGGCGCTGCTCAAGAAGCATTTTACCAGCGTCAAGCACGCCAAGCCGCCGGCGAGCCGCAAGGGCTCGTCCGAATGGTATGTGATTGCGCAGGGGTTCAAGGGGCAGGCCTAGGCCGACCCCTTGCCATAACGCGCCTTATTCTGCGGCGGGAGCCGCGTCGGCACCGGCTTCGGCAGCCGCGTCTTCACCAGCCTCTGCGCCTTCCGCACCGGCGGTTTCTTCCGCTGCGGTTTCAGCGGCCGGGGTAAAGGCGGGCAACGGCAGGTTGGAACCATTGGCGTTCAGGTAGAGCGCGACCGCAGCGCGATCCTCGATCTTGCCGAGGCCGGCAAACGCCATCTTGGTGCCGTCAACATAGCCGCGCGGGTTCTTGAGCCAGGCGTTCATGCGTTCCCAGTCCCACTGGCCGCCAAGGCCCTTGAGCGCACCGCTGTAGCCAAAGCCCGGCTTGGCCGCGACCGCTGCGCCCATGATCGCGTGGAGATTTGGGCCAACCCCGTTGGCACCGCCTGCATTGATCGAGTGGCACGACTGGCACTTCGACCAGACCTTCTCCCCATCCGCCGCTGTCACCTTGGTCAGCGCTTCGGCAAAGGACATCTCCGCCGCACCGCCACCAGCTTCCTCGGCAACGGCGATCACATAGCCAAGCTGCTCCGGCCGCTCGGCGCTGCTGCCGTGGAAATACTTGTCAGCCAAGATCGACAGACCGAGCCCGAGCCCGGCCGCGAACAGCACCCAGCCCGCAGCGGTGTTGAACAGATCGCCGCCAGCCTTCTGGCCTGTGGGCGTGGTTTGCGAAGAATTGTCCTGTGTCATCCCGCTGGCCCCTTAATGTTGCACAAAGGCCCGCGCAAGGGGCTTGAACCCATCATCGCTTGCATGAATTGCAAGCGGGCTTGCCGCTGAGCGAACGGCGTTCTAGCAGGCCCTTATGAACCCCAGCCTCAACCGCAGCTTTCCGGGCCCGGCACTGGCCTTGGCGCAGCAGCTCCAGGATGCCGCCGCAGCGGATCCCGCGCGCGCCATTGCCTTTCAGGGCTCGCCGGGAGCCAATTCGCACCGCGCCGCAACCGAAGCACGGCCCGCCGCCTTGCCGCTGCCGTGCTTCAGTTTCGAGGATGCGCTGGATGCGGTGAAGGATGGCCGCGCGGGGGAAGCCATCATCCCGATCGAAAATTCGCAGCACGGACGCGTGGCCGATATCCACTTCCTGCTGCCCGAAAGCGGGCTGGCGATTGTCGGCGAATATTTCATGCCGATCCACCATGCGCTGATGGCAACAGGTGATGGCCCGTTTGCGGCCGCCTACAGCCATCCGCAAGCGCTCGGCCAGTCGCGCCGCTTCCTCAGGGACCGGGGCATTGTCCCGCTCAGCTATGTCGACACTGCGGGGGCGGCCGCCTTCGTCGCGGAGCGCGGCGATCCCGCGCTGGCGGCCATCGCGCCCGCAATCGCGGCCGAACTCTACGGGCTGAAAATCATCGCCCATAATGTCGAGGACAGCGCCGATAACATGACGCGCTTTGTGATCCTCGCGCGTGATCCGTTGCCGCCTGCCGCGCTGGCGGGCCAGTCGCTGGTCACCACCTTCATTTTCGAGGTGAAGAACATCCCGGCTGCGCTTTACAAGGCGCTCGGCGGGTTTGCGACCAACGGGGTCAACATGACCAAGCTGGAAAGCTACCAGCAGAACGCCAGCTTTTCTGCGACGATGTTCTATGCCGATATCATCGGCGCGCCGGGCGATCCGGCGGTCGACCGCGCGCTCGAGGAATGTGCGTTCCATTCCAAGGAATTGCGGATTCTCGGCAGCTATCCGCAAGGCCGCGCGCGCGGCTGAACGGGCGGCGGGGCCGCTCCGGCGCACAAGCCTGTTGCGCCCCCTGCCCAGCCATGCCACCAATCGAGCGGCATGATCGCAGCGGCGCCACCCCCTCTCCCCAGCACCCCGGCCGCTTCCCCGGCGAGCCCTGGGGCCGATCCACCGGCCGGCTGGGAGGCCTTGCGCGCGGCGGATGATATCCAGTTTGCCCCCGTCCCGGTGCCCGATGTGCCGCCGCCCCAACTGGGGGCCTTTGAACGCTTCCTGCAAGGCCTGTTCGAAATGCTGGGAGCGATCCTTGCGCCGGTCGGGCAATGGCTCGGCGCGTGGTGGTGGCTGCTCCAATGGGTGCTTCTGGCAGGGGTTGCGGCCTTTGTGCTCTTCTTGCTGGCGCGCCGCTTCGGCCCGCTTGCCCGACGGCGCGAGGCCAAGGCCGATCGCGCAGCGGCGGAATGGCGGCCCGATGCCGCCGCCAGTCTCGCACTGCTGGAAGATGCCGAAAGGCTCGCAGCCGAGGGACAGTTTGATGCGGCAACCCACCTGTTGCTGACCCGCAGTGTCAGCGCGCTGGCGGCAGCGCGCCCCGGCGTGGTCGAACCTTCGAGCACCGCGCGCGAGCTGGCCGTGCTACCGGCAGTGCCCGATGGTGCGCGCGAGGCCTTTCGCATCATGGCCGATCGGGTCGAGCGCAGCCTGTTTGCGCTCCAGCGGCTTGACCGGGCCGATTGGGAAGCCGCGCGCGATGCCTATGCCCGCTTTGCGCTGGCCCTGCCGCCACAGGGCGCGCGCGCATGAACCCCCGCGCGCCTTTCTCGCGCGGCGCGGTGATCGCGCTGGTGGTGGTCGGATTTGCCCTGTTCCTCGCCCTGCTGGTCCTGATCGGTCGGGGGGACAGCCCGCTCGCCGACACGCAAAACGGCGGCGCCCATGCCGCGGCCAAGGGGCTCAATGGCTATGCCGGGTTCACGCGGCTGCTGGCGGCCTCCGATTACCGCATCACCCGCTCGCGCAGCCCGGAAGGGCTGAAAACGCGCGGCGTGTTGGTGCTGACCCCGCCGGCCTCGGCTGATCCTGAGATGCTTGGCGATGTGCTCGAAAAGCGCCGCAATCTCGGCCCGACGCTGGTGATCCTGCCGAAATGGCGCACCAGCCCGCCGCCGCAAAACCTCCCGCGCGAGGCGGCGGCAAAATTCCAGCGCGGCTGGGTTATCCTGCAAGGCGCCGAAGCCGCGCCGTGGCCCGCGGCGCTGCCCGCGCCCTTCGGGTTCGCGCACAAGCTCGCGCAGGCGACGGAAGCAGATCGCTCCCCCGCGCCGCGCTGGGGCGGTCTCGGGCAGGCCGGCGTGCTGCCTGCGCGCCCGGTGGGCTATGCCGAAGGCGACGGCTCGCACGAGGCGATCATCACCGATGCAGCAGGGCGCGCCCTCGCGCTGCGCACCGGGCTTGAACCGATCGGGCCGGTCGCAACCAGCCAGCCGGTGATCTTTCTTGCCGAGCCCGATCTCGCCAACAATTTCGCGCTGGCCGATCCGGCCCGCGCAGCGGTAGCCTTGGCGCTGGTTGCCGAGCTGGATCGTGACGGCTCTCGCGATGTCACCTTCGATCTCACGCTCAACGGGTTTGGCGGGGCCGAGAACCTGCTCACCCTCGCCTTCCGCCCGCCTTTTCTGGCGGCGACCTTGTGCCTGATCATGGCGCTGGTGCTGGTGTTCTGGCGCGCCATGCTGCGCTTCGGCCCGGCCACGGTTGCGGCGCCCGCACATGCCTTTGGCAAGCAGCAACTGGTCGAAAACGGCGCGGGGCTGATCCTGCGCGCCAAGCGCTGGGGCCTGCTGGGTGCGCCCTATGCCCGCGCGGCAGAGCGGCGGCTGGCGCGCGCGCTTGGCCTCGTGCGCCACGATCCGGCGAGCCTTGATGCCGCGCTGGCGGTGCGCGCGCCGCAGGAAGAGCCCTTCTCCACGCGGGCCGCCCGGCTCGAATCCGCCACCACCCCCACCGCAATCCTGAGCGCCGCACAGGCGCTTGATTCCCTCCCGAGAAAGCTGACCTCATGAGCATGAGCCTTGCCGAGCTGACCACCCTTGCCGACGCGATCCGCCGCGAGGTGCGCAAAGCCATTGTCGGGCAGGACGCGCTGATCGAACAATTGCTCGTTGCCATGGTGGCGGGCGGCCATGTGCTGATGGAAGGCCCGCCCGGGACCGCCAAGACCTTCCTCGCCAACAGCTTTGCCAGCGCGCTCGGGCTTGATTTCGGACGCATCCAGTTCACACCCGATCTGCTGCCGGGGGATATTCTGGGCTCGAACCTGTTCAACTTCCAGACCAGCCAGTTCACGCTGACGCGCGGGCCGATCTTCTGCGAATTGCTGCTGGCGGACGAAATCAACCGCACCCCGCCCAAGACGCAGGCCGCGCTGCTCGAAGCGATGCAGGAACGCCGGGTGACGCTGGACGGGGAAACCCTGCCCTTGCCTGCGCGTTTCATGGTGGTGGCCACCCAGAACCCGATCGAGAACCAGGGCGTCTATCCCTTGCCCGAAGCCCAGCTTGATCGCTTCCTGTTCAAGCTGCTGGTGCCCTATCCCGATGAGGCCGAAGAAGCGCGCATTGTTGCTGCCTACAGCCAGAAGCACGGGCCGCAGCGCCCGGCCGATGTCGGGGTGACCGCGGTGGCCGATGCGGGCACACTCACCGCAGCCTCGGGCGCGCTCGATCAGGTGACCGTGGCCGAGGACATCACGGCCTATTTGGTGCGGCTGGTGCGGGCCACTCGCAGCCATGGCGAACTTGCGGTGGGCGCGAGCCCGCGCGCCGCAGTGCTGCTGGCCGGGGCCGCTCGGGCGCGCGCGGCGCTGGAAGGACGCGCCTATGTCCTGCCCGATGATGTGAAGGCACTGGCGGTGCCGGTGCTGCGCCACCGCCTCACCCTGACTCCCGCTGCCGAGATCGAGGGACGCGATCTCGAAGCGCTGGTGACCGAGCTGGTCGAAGCGACCGAGGCCCCAAGGTGATCGGCCGTTAAGCGCATTGCTGCCCTGCTGGCGCGGCTTCCCGCCGTGCCGATTGTGCCCACCGCGCGCGCGGGCTGGGCCTTGGCGGCGCTTGCCCCGCTGGCGGTGCTGATCGCGGCGGCGGCACCTGCGGCCTGGGCGCTGGCCCCTGCGATCGGCCTTGTGCTGCTGGGGCTGGTGGTGATCGACGGCGGGCTTGCCGGCGGCTGCGGGGCATGGCGGATCGCGGCACCGGCCGATGGCGAAGTGGGCGCACCGCTGACGATCCGGGTCTCTGCCGAACTGGGCACCGCGCGCGCCGCAGCCGCGCTGGCCTGCGATCCACGCCTTGGCAGCGCGGGGCGCATCACGCTTGCCCTGACCCGCACCGAACAAACAGCGTCTGGCGAAGCCCTGCTCACTCCGGTGCGGCGCGGCACGGCCAGCCTCACGCGGCTATGGCTGCGCTGGGACGGGCCGCTTGGCCTCGGCGCGCGCCAGATCACCCGCCCGCTCGACCAGACCATCCGCATCTGGCCCAATCTCGCGCCGGTGCGCAGCCGCGCCTTGCAGACCTTCCTGCGCGATGCGCAAAGCGGGCTGATCGCGCGGCGCATCCGCGGCGAAGGGACCCAGTTCGAAGCGCTTTCCGAATATGAAGCGGGGATGGATCGTCGCCGCATCGATTGGAAGGCGAGCGCACGCCACACCCGGCTCTATGCACGCGAAAACGAAAGTGAGCGCAACAACCAGATCGTCTTTGCCTTCGATTGCGGACAGGCGATGTGCGAAGCCCTCGATGGCCAGCCGCGCATCGATCGCGCGGTCACCGCCGCGCTCACCTGTGCCTATGTCGCGCTCAAAAGCGGCGACAAATGCGCGCTGTTCGGCTTTGCCCAGACGCCGCAGCTGCTCACCCCGTTCATCAGCGATGCCCGCGCCTTCCACCGCCTGCAAGCCGCGGCGGCGAGCCTGGACTATGCCAGCGCCGAGCCCAATTTCACCCTCGCGCTCGCGACACTCACCGCAAAGCTCAAGCGCCGCTCGCTGATCGTGCTGTTTTCCGATTTCACCGATCCCACCGCTGCCGAACTGATGGTGGAAAGCATCGGGCGGCTGGTCGATCGGCATCTGGTGGTCTTTGTCACCCTTGCCGATAGCGAGCTCGAGACCTTCATCACGGCCCCGCCCACCGATCTTGCGACGCTCGCCCGCAGTGTCACCGCCGAAAGCCTGGCCCAGCAGCGCGCGCTGGTGCTGCAACGGCTGCGGCGGATGGGGGTCGATGTGATCGAAGCGCCGTGGGAACGCATCGGATACCAGCTGATTGATCGCTATCTGGCGATCAGGAATGCCGAGGCGATCGGATGAAACTTGCTGCCCTCCCCCGCGGCCTGATGGGCCTGCTGCGCCGAAGCGAGGCCACGACGTCACCCGATCTGGCGGCGGCGGCCTTGCGTTCGGATCGCTTCCGGCTGGAGCGCGAGGCCGATTGGCGGCGGCTCGAAGCCATCATCACCGCGATGGAAAAGGGCCGCATTGGCAAGCTGAGCGATGCCGATCTGCTCGCCCTGCCAACGCTGTATCGCACCGCCGCATCGAGCCTTGCGAGCCTGCGCGAAACCTCGCTTGATGCGGCAACGCTGGCTTATCTCGAACATCTTGTCAGCCGGGCATGGTTTCAGGTCTATGGGCCACGGCTGGGCCTGTTCGGGTGGCTGCGCAGCTTCCTGCGCGGCGGGTGGAGCGCGGCGGTGCGCGCGCTTGGCCCTGATATCCTGATCACGCTGACGGTGATGGTGGCAGGCGCGCTGGTCGGCTGGCTGCTGGTGGCGAGCGATGTCGACTGGTTCTACCGCCTTGTCCCCGGCGGACCGGGCGAGGTGCGGGTGCCGGGTGCGAGCCGCGAAGAGCTTGCCGCAACGCTCGGCACCGAAGCGGGGATCGGCGGCCTATCGACCTTTGCCGCCTATCTTTTCAGCAACAATGCCGGGGTGTGCATCCTTGCCTTTGCGCTGGGTTTTGCCTTTGGCATCCCTTCGCTGTTGCTGATGGTGCACAATATGGCGCTGCTGGGCGCGCTGCTGTGGCTGTTTGACGGGCAGGGTCTGGTGGTCGAGCTGGCGGCGTGGCTGAGCGTGCACGGCACCACGGAATTGTTCGGCATCCTGCTTTCGGGCGCGAGCGGGTTGCATATCGGGCGGGCGATGGCCTTTCCGGGCGACATGTCCGTGCTGGATGCCGCCGGAGCCGCCGGGCGCCGCAGCGCACTCGTCATGGTCGGCGTGGTGTTCATGATGATTATCGCCGCGCTGCTCGAAGCCTTCCCGCGCCAGCTGGTCGCCGGGACCGCCGAACGCTTTGCGATCGGGGGCGCGATGCTGGCCTTCTGGCTCGCCTACTTCTTCCTCTACCGCCCGCGGGACGAGACCGCGGCAGGCGCCGCGCCATGAGTGTCGCCGCCCTGCCCCATGCCGAACAGCGGCGCCGCGTGATCACCACGCCCGAAGGCCTCGCCCTGCCGCTGGTGATCGCCTCACGCGGGGCGCGCGCGGGCGCACTGATCCTTGATGTGATGATCATCCTGTTCGCGCTGAT
>Ga0308017_1000132_pt1 | contig 24241 bp, 11 predicted proteins | sample Neamet280_FD_203145 | JGI IMG/M metagenome (GOLD analysis project Ga0308017, IMG submission 203145) | Marine microbial communities from water near the shore, Antarctic Ocean - #280 | ecosystem: Environmental > Aquatic > Marine > Unclassified | place: Southern Ocean | collected 2014-10-01
ATATTTGCAATACTCCTTTGATTACTGCATCTTGATATTTAGGTGATTTTTTATCTGCTTCTTTAGCTAATCTTATAGCTGTATTCTTAACTACAGATACTATAGCTCCTCCAAGTCCAATACCTCGTAATATACTATCGGACATACCGTTTACTATATTAAAGTATTTTTCATTTTTCTTTTCATCTTCTTCATCGTCATCAAACGCAATAGCAAATAATGCTTGCTGTAAAGCAGAGAATAAAAGGTTTTGTGCTACTCCATAGTATATGATCTTAGATATATTTGTTTTAGCATCTCCTCGACCGTTCTTAAGGTCGCTAGCGGCTTTCTTAATTAGTCGCGCATATTGTGCTGGCGTGTTAGCAAAAGCTAGCACTACACGTCCTAATGGACCAGCTTGTTGTTGACTGATTTTATCAGGTCTGCTTGACTGTTGAGACTCTTCTGCTATTTCTCTAAAATCTCTAAATGCTTGCTCTTCAGCTTCAGCTTCTGTTAAGCCTTCTTTTTGTAAAGCTTTAATTCTATTTCTATAAAACGAAGCTCCACCTGATGCGATAGCGAAACTATCTGCTAATTGCGTAGGTAAGAAACCAGCTTTAAGTATTCCAGCGATAACATTTCTAGCGCCATTTCCAGGGCCTTTAGCCATATCAGCGATATCAGCTTCGTTTACGTTTAGCTTTAAGCCGCTACGTCTATCTAATAAAAACGGTGAATTGAATAGCTTTTTAAAGTCTTTCCAATATTGAGGTTGATTAGCAAATGCAACTCCAGCTTTTAATACGTTATTATCGCTAAAGTTTATGAAGTTAACAGCTGATATAGTCTGCAATACAGCTGATCTAGTGTTAAAAAACATAATAGCACCAACTGAATTTGTTAACCAGTCTGTAAATCTAGCAGTTAGCTTATCAGAACCTGAGCTAGTATTTTTACCAGTACTCATTCTTTTAAGCATGTTCTCCATTGCTTCTCTATAAGGCTTACCGTAAGCAGCTTCAAGCTTGTTTAGATTAGCTTCAGAAAATATTTCATCTGCATTTTGCTGCCATACTTCTAAATACTTATCTCTTTTAACTGTATTTAAAGCTTTTATAAAGTCTGTATCAATAGTTCCAGCAACCCAACCGCCATCAGGAGCAGCATATGCATCTCCTTTACCCATAGCTATTAATTGATCTGCAAAAACAGTTAAATCAGCATCGTTATTTACGTAGTCAACTAATTCTTGTTGATCTTTTTGAGATAATCCAGGCACTGTCATACCTTGTTTATCCCAAATAGCAACTCTTACAGCTTGCTCTTTAGTGAAATCACTATCTTTTATTTTTTTACGTAAGTTTTTAGGTACAATTTTTAAAGCTTTTTTAAGGCCTTTAAAGTCTTGCATCAATGAAACTCTATCGTTAGCTAAGTTTTCCATTGCTCTAGCAAATGGATTAAGCAAATGAGCTTTATACCAAGCCATTTGAGCATCTCCAACGTCACCTTTTCCTAAAGTAGAGTATAATAAACCTACAAAGTCTTCAGCAGACGGTGGAATAAAGAAATTAAATCTACCTTTATTAGCTCCAGCAACCTCAGCCTTAACTCTAGCATAAGTTTTATCTGATGCAATACCAGTTTTGTTTTCTATGATATCATTAAAATCTTTATCAAGATCTAATGATTTGCTAAATTTAAGTTCAGATTCTTGACTATCATTGTCAATCTTAGCCATTCTGTCTAACACATTATCATTTGTGTATTCTGCAGACTTACTAAATTTCACTTCAACTGGTAAAGCATTATTGTTTGATATTGCTGCTTTTTCTATTAACGGTGCAATTCCAATAAATTCATCTATTTCTTTTTGTGAATCAATTTTTTCACCTAATAATTGTTCTTTTATTAATTCATTTTGAAAAGCTTGCGTTTCAGTATTTCTAAAATTAGATGCTACGGCTACCTTATAAATTTCACTAATAGGTTTACCATCAAAAGTAAGGTCATTTGAATTAAATCCTCCACCATTATTATTAACTTGAGAATTAAAGTATCTTTGTAAAGAAGGTAATACTTTAGAAAAATCACCAGTTTTTACAGCTTCTTTTAGCGCCGCGTTGAACTCTTCTGTCATTCCATTGCCGAGATCATAAGGGTCACCATAAGTTCCTTTTAAATCTTTAAGCTTGTTATTGTTGTAAGCTGTAAGACCTAACATGTAAAAATTATCTCTAACAAATTGAAAATAGCCAGGTGTTTCTACGTTTCTATCAGCCATCATCTTGAATATATATTCACCTGCTTGATTTTGTTGCCAAACGTGTTCTTTTTCTGTTTTGTATTCTTTAAATATACGTTTCTTTTCTTCTTCTGATATTTTCCCTTCTTTATAATCTTTAGAAGCTTTGTTTTTCTTTTTTGTAAATTCTAAAAAATCCGCATCAACACCTCTAGGTACAGCTATTTGTCTTATTAGATGGTTACTAGAAGAGCTAGCTGTGTTAAAAAAAGCAGCTACAGAAGGAATTGTTTCAGGATTGCTATACATCATTTCTTGGAATTGAAGAAATATATATTTAGCTCCATCAAAATTATCTTTAACATATTGTTCATACTCTGCGGAACCAAGGTCTCTAAGAAATAAAACACCATTTTTTGTTTGAGTAAATCCTTTGTTCGCTACAGCAGCTTTTACAATTTTTCTTTCTCTATCAGTAAATTGTCTTTCTTTTGTTTTGTATATTTTTGTTAAATCTCCAAAAAAATCACCTGTAAAATATTGACCTCTTTTTAAAACCTTAGCTTTGTCTGTTGCATTTACGGAAGCAAAACCCGCCGCCGCCATTATCTCTACAGGAATCCATTGAGACCACACATCTGTTAAAATTTCGCTGTAATAATCTATATCATTTTGATTATTAGGATTTAAAACTTTACCTTCAATACCTAAATCTTTTTGAAATTCTACACTTAATGTATCCAAAACCGATTTACTAAACTTTAAATCAGATTGTTCTTTAGTTGTTTCTTTAGGCGTAACAATAAAAGTATCAACCTCTCCTTGTACTGGAGTAGTTTTAATTTGTTTATATTCCCATCCTAGCTCTTTAGAAAACCTATCAACCATAGCTTTGTAAAGTCTAGTTCTATTGCTTTCAGAACTATTAAACACAACCCCTTTAATGTTGTTTTCTTTTACAAAATCTAAAACCGAATTAGCTACTATGCTAAAAGTTTTTATAGCGCTAGTTTTGCCTTCTAAAGATTTACCCGTAATATCAAGTCCACCGCCTTCATAGTCTTCAAATTCAACGCTTAATAACTCTTTAGTGTCTATGTTTTTAGCTTCAAGTTGTTTTTTTAATTCAAACTCAGCTTCAAAGTCGTCTGATATATCATTAAGCGGAATAAGTTTTAATCCAAACTGTGTGTCACCTACTTTAAATTCTCCTTCAAAAGTAACATGACCAGTGTCTATGTTTTCGTTTTCTTCAAATGCTATATCTTGTTTAGTGCTTAGACTAAACTTTAAGGTAGGCGCTCTATCTATTTCAGATAATACTTTAGCTCTTTTAGCTGGTTCTATTTTACCTTCAGTAACCTCAGGAGCAGCGTCTTTAACTAACATTTCAGTTACAACATTAACTAAACCAGCTTTTCTCTTTTGAGTAAAAAATTCTTTAGCTTGCTCAAGCGTTGTAGGTAGTTTAGAAGACACTTTAGGTCCAGACTGTAAGTTAGTATCTTTTGGTAATATACCTTTGTTAACGGCTTCCCTAGCATCCTTAACGTTAAGCCTAGGACCTTGTTCAGCTAATACTTTTACTTTAGCCTCTCTTTCTAGTTTAACTAAATCCGATGCTGGCAAAGCTTTTAATACTTCTAATATATTTTTATTTAGAAATTGCTCGTCTATAGCTTTCTCTGTACCCATAAGATTAGATACAGCTTTACGTAGCTTACTCTCTCTAGCTTTTTTATTTACAGCTGTTTTAACTTTTTTACCAGGTAAATCACTACTTAATATTTCTCCTGAAACTTCTTTAGCTAAATCGTATATTTCATCGCCTTGCTTGATACCAAGAACTCTTCTAAGCTTAGAAGTAGCTTGTTTGTCAGTAGACACAACGTCAACTGCAATTTCTTCAGCAGCAACACCTTTAGCTTCAGTTACATCATCTGTAAATTCTTCACCTAGTATTCTTTTCGACGCCTCTATAGCTCTAGCTGGTAAAAACTTATTTATATAAGCAGCCAATGGAACACCAGACTCAGGTTTATATTCTTTAATTAAATCTAATATACCACGTTTACCTGTTTCTACTTCGTCAGTAAGTAGCTGTCTGTCAAACCCTGGAGCTTGAGATCTTTTTTCTACTATTTTATTTGTTATAGGTTTAAACTGCTCTATAATGTCAAAAGCAGCAGCTTCACCTTGTGCGTCATATAGTTCTTGAACCTTGTTAGAAGCCTGCTCGTTAGTATTTGATTTAACTATTTCTTCAAACACAACTTCACCGCCTGTAGCTTCTACTATATCTTTACTTAAAGCACCTTGTGTTATACTTTTATTATACTCTCGCATAAAATCGTAAACATCTTTACCTGTGTTAAATTCTATTTTACTCCACCCAATTTTACGAAGCAAAGGAGTTATCAAGTCACCTATTTTTGTAAAAATATTTTCTTCAAAACTTATTTCTTTTTTCTGTATAGCGTCAGAAAAAGCTGTTAAATATTCATCTGGATTTTTTGCTAAATATTTATCACTATATAATCTATTGCCATTAGAGTCTTTAGCTTTTAATCTAGCTTCTACAGCTTTTTTTTGTGAACTATTCAACTGTGCTTTAAAGTTATCTATAATTTCTACTCCAGCTTGTCCGCTTGATATAGCGTTTTTTAATATAGCGTGTAGTAGCTCATGACTTCCAACAGAAACAGCGCCAACTTTTGAAGCTCTTTCTTTATTGATTAAAACTTTATTACCAATAACAACACCATCTGCTTTTATGTTTTCTACTCCAACTCCTTTTGCGTTTCCAAAGTCCTCAGAATTTTCAAATACCTCAACTTCAAGACCGTATTTACTAGCTTCAGATTCCGTAAAAGCTATATCTTTATCTAATATACGTTGAGCGGCTACGCCGAATAAGTCTATATTAGCTTGATTTAAGCCTTCTATCTGATCTTTAGCTGTTTTTATTATATTCTCGTCAGTTTGATCTTTAACTACATTTGTTTTTTCAAGTATTTGCTCTTGATTAGAAGCATATTCAATAAGCTCTTCTGGAGTTAATTCGTTTAAAGATCTTGACACTTCACCCTTAGCTTTTACTATTTTTTGCTCTATAGCTTCCATTTGCTCTAAAATAACTTTTTTAGATTCTGGAGTGTTAGCATTTTTAAGAGATTTAGACAATTCAGATAACTGAGCAGCGCTACCTTGATATTTTTTTTGAATTTCTTGAGGAGTTAATATGTATTCTGCTCTACTTCTAGCAGCTGTAGAAGCACCCCCAATTTCAGATGCACTAGTTATATTACCACCTACAAAACCACCTATAATAAAAGCGTCAATAGACCTATTCCACATTTCACCAGTAGAAGTTTCTTTACCTAATTGAAGATTATCGAAAGCTATGCTCGTTAATTCAGTTGCAGCTTCAGAAGCTCCTTCTCCTAACGTACTTAATCCTAGTTTTTTAATTAAAGATTCACTTCCTTTTTGTATAAAATCTTTAGCTGCTTTTACGCTTTGAGTGTTTTTAATAAAACCAGCTTTAGTGAGTAAACCTTTAGTTACTATTTCAAAACCAGATTCAATAGCGCCACTTCCAATAGCATTCAAAGTTAAAGAACTTATAGCTTCTTCAGGATTATTTCGTAGTTCTTCGTCAAATTTATTACCAGCCACGCTAGCTCCTAACATTGCAATGCCACCGTAGCCTGTAAAAGCAGCTAATAAAGATGGTATAGACTCTAAAGCTCCACCAACAGTGAGTTCAGCAGCTTCTGCATAATCACCGCTACTTATGGCTTGTGTTATGCTTTCGTTGTCAGTTTTTCTAACGCTTTTTGATAATATTTCTTCTAACTCTTTAAAACTATCTGTAGAAGGTAACGTTAAAAATCCAGAAGGAGAACCAATATCTCCAGATTCTAACAACTCTTTTGCTATAATTTTTTCTTCAGGAGTAAAATCATTATTAAAAGACATTAATCCAAGCATTAACATGTCTTGAGTCTGAGAAATTCCCTTTCCTGCTCCTACAAAACCTTTAGCTGTTCTAGCTGCTAATGATTCTAAAATATTAACTTCATCTTCATCTTCACCTTGCAGCTCTTCAAGTCTTTCTTTAGTAAAATTATCTTCTTTAGACATCTGCTTAGAGAACTTATTGTTCTGTAAGGATATTTTTTCATCTCTAGTTAAAGGAGTTTTGTATTTAGTTTCTTTTAATTCCAAAGAACCATCTTCCGATGGTGATTCCGTAATTTCGGACACTTCGGTTACATCCACAGACATGTCCTGATCTGTGGGAGTTGTCTTTCCCTCTTCTGTTTTGCTATCAGAATTATATTCTTCTATCACCAGCGCTATGGCTTCTTCAGACTCGCCGGCATCGATCATTCTTTGTACAATTTTTTCTAACTCGTCCATATTTTAGTTTGAATATTTTTTAAGTAAATCTCCAGCGTTTAACTCTGAAGTTTGAGCACTTGCTTTATTAACTTTAGACATCTCAGTTATTTCGTTTAATATTTTAGATTTTTGAGATGCAGTACCTAATTTTTTCTCAAGTTCTTCTCTAAAAAATCTTTCTATATCTGAAGGATTTGTTAAGTCATATGTATAGTTTGATACTTCGCCCGACTTGTTTACGTATTTTATAGTAAATCCTTTAGCTCCAGGACCTTCTGTCATGGTGAAATCATCTTCTTCGAAGTATCTAGTTAAAAAGCTTTCCGTATCTCCAACTAAATCTTTAACTAATGTACTTGCCACTTCTTTTGTTTTATCTTCTTTTTTAGGTGTAGTTTCTTCAATTTGCTTTATTCTAGTAGATAATCTTCTACTATAGTCTATATTTTCTTTTTGATCTTTAACATTGAAAGCAGGTAATTTTTTTCTTCCGTAATTTACAAAACTTTCAGTAAAACGCACTTGATCTTGGTCACTTACGCCTACACCAGATCTACCTAAAGGCTCTTCGTTTCCTAAAATCTCCATCCATATTTTATTAGCTGAATTATAATCTGCTAAATAAGATTTAGCTTTATTTTGCAAACCACCAACAGCTGCTCCAATTATTTTAGCAGTATTAGCAGGTACTATTGTAGAGCTAACGTAAGAACCGTCACTTCCAACTTTTCCATTTTCAACAAATGAATTTCCAAAATCTAAATACTCTTCAGAATATTTACCTTTTTCGTTTAAAATAGAAAATTGTGTACCGTCTTCGTTTTCTCCACTAGGCTTATCAAATACAGCCATTATTTCAGCGTCAACATCAGGAACTAATCCAGCATCATAAGTTAAAGACTGACTCATAGGCACAGAAACTATTTCATCTCCATAAGAACCTCCACTATACTGCAAGTTCCAAGTACCATCTCCATTATCAATATATTCTTCGGTTGCGCCTTGACCTAAACCAACTCTAACGTTCATTCTTTTTATAAAAGACTGAGTATCTGATCCAACAACAGACATTCCACCTTGTTTTCCAGGAGCCTTCCAGCCTTTAATTCCAGTACCTATTCTGTCTTGCTTGTAAGTTTCATCAGCTTCACCTCCAGCGTTTATGCCAGCAACTAGATTTTGATAAGATTTTTGTATTGTAGAATATTTTTCTAAAGCAATTTGTTGCGCTTCTTTTGTCTTGGCGTTTTTAACCTGCATATTAGCCTCTGCCATAGAGTCAATAACTCTTTTACCTGCAGCAAACAAACTAGGATTGTTTATTCCATTCTTAGCCGCTTGCGCGTTAAATGCCGCTTGATTTTTTATTATATATTCAGACTGTGCTGTTAATTCAGCTTGAGCTGTTTTTTGCTTTAAAGACATGTTTTTATTTGCCTTTTCAATACCGTCAGCTATACTTTTGCTTACTCCAGATATAGCATTAGCCCATATTTGACCAGACTCTCTGTCTATTACAGTAATTGGATTTTCGTAACTCATGTATATTGTTTTTTATTTAACCCTTTGCGCCTATAAGTGAACCAGCTATATTACCAACTCCTTGAATACCAGCGCCTATAGCAGCGTTTTTATCTGATCTAGCTTGCGTTGCAGCTTGCTCTTGACCTGTTATCTGAGCTTGTTTTCTGTTTAATTGAGCAGTTTCTCTTTTTTCTTTTTCTCCGTAAACAAATTTTTGACCAGAAACATCTGCTTGTTGCATTCTTCCTGCTTCACCCATTAACGTGCTTTGTACTCTTTTAGCTTCTGCAAGTTTTGTTTGTTGTAAGTTCTGCTCTCCATCAGCCCGTAGTTTTTGGTTGTTAGCTTCTTGAGATTCAATGCTAGCTGATATACCTTTTTTACTTTCTAACGCCATTCTAGCTAGAGCAGTTGCACCACCAGCACTTGCTCCGGTAGATCTAAGAGTGTCCAGCGTGTTAGCTAAAGCTATATCAGTTTGCTCTGCTTGCATTTCTGCACCAGCAGTAGATACGCTTAAGCTATTATAAGAATTACTAGCTATAGAACTAAGATCTGAAACCATTCCAGATAAATCAGAAACCCCTTCGTAGGGATTAATAATTTCTTGTCTAGAGTTTTCTAAATCTTCAAGTTCTGCCGTTAGTCTATCTGCTTTAGACATAGCTCTTCTTTCTTGCTTTTTTGACTGCGAAGCACTGTAAACGGTTCCCCCAATGGTCGCTGCTGCTCCTATAGCACCTGCTACTACTATTCCTGCTGAAATTACTGCCATATTATATTTTTTTCATTAACTCAAAAGAAGGTGTTGGATCTTCTGTCCATCCTAATTTTTTCATTGTTTTTCTAATGCCATTACTTTTACCTATAAATAGCATGTATTTATAACCTAATTTTAAAGCAACTTTTTGAGCGGTATCAACTAGTTTCTCTATCATTACTTCTTTATCTTTTTTGTATTCAGGATCTGATATTATAAATTCCAACCAACAGCCTTTTGAATTAGTTTGAAATAAAAATCCAGCAATAACTGGTTTACCATTTTCTTCAACAATAAACCCTCCTGTTCCGTTTTCAGGCAAACCATCTTTATCTACTAAAGGCCATTTATGGCCAACCCACCAACTAACTAGCATATCCCAGTCGTCAGTAGTTATTTGTCTAACGTTTAATTCCATTTAATTTAATTTAATATGATGACTCTACATAGTCAGAAGATACAGCAAACAATTCTTTAGCACCACCAACATCAGTAACTAAATCATTAGAAACAGTAACTGTAGCAAAATACCCTTTAATACCTGTCATATCAGCACCAAATAATACTTCGCCAGCTGTAGCCACGCTTGTATTAACTAAATTCGCCATATACTTGTTTTCTTTTCTATAAAATCCAGCATGATTTAAAGGAGGTATTAATGTTACTCCAGCACCAAACTCATTACCATAATCGTCATAAGAGCCTTCGTTGTAGCTATATGTTGCTGGCTTATTTAAAACAGCTGTAGTGTCTTGTGTTCCTAATCCATATTGATCTCCTTCTCTGAAAGCCGGAGTACCAACACTATGCACTCCCGTTATATCTGAAACAAAGCTATCAACTTGCCAACCATTGCTTCCTTCGTAATTAACCGTTTTAAACACTTTAGCCATGCTTACTTTTGGATTAAATACGAATTTTATACTAGATTTAAATTGAGTTCCATAAAAGTTAGATCTAATAGCTGGATTTTTATAATGTAAATATAAAACACCATCCTTCATTGTATAGAAATCACTTTTCATGCTTATACCTTGATCTGGCTTGTAACTAAAGAAACTTGGAAAACCATTTATATCTTCATCAAAAGACAACGTATTATAAGTACCAGTGGAAGGCTGTAAAGATACAACGTATTGTTTAGTATGCATATCCCACGATCCTATTGCTTTACCTAAAGAAGAAGGAGTTGCGTCTAATGAGCTTAATTTATCTCTAAAATAGTCTGTCAAACCGTTTTTAGATATTTCAGTTAAACCATTACCAGATAATCTTAAAACAGCATTACGATCTTTATCGGTAAAATATTTTCTATTACCATAAAAAGCAAAACTTTCAGGGTTTTTACTTATACCATATCTACCTTCATAAGGTTTAATAGCTCCAATCACTACGTTTGAAGAGGTCACTGTACCACCACCTTCTGCAGAAAATATAGCGTTTTTATCTATAAGTGCACTGCTTACTTTAGATTCTTGGAAAATAGTTAAATTTGTATTTTCAGCGTATATTCTTTGTATAGATCCATTGGCTGGATTTAAACTTCTTGTTATATCGGTTCCAACAGAAAAAACATTTGTATCGTTTATACCTGTTCTAGAATTGAATATACCTGAATATATCAATGAACTACTTCTAATCTGAGCATTAGGTTCAGATTCTATTAGATAAGCTTTCACGCCATAAGCATCTGAAACATTATTATAACCTCCTCTTATTCTGGACTCTTCAATCGCCCAGTTTTTAGAATTAGCAACAGCTGCTGGATCTACGTAAGTAACATTACCATAAGTATTATCTCCTCTAGATCCATTCCAAATAGGTGCATCAGCTGCGCCATTTAATACTTTCCTAAGTATAAAGCTATTAAAATATTTTACTTCTATCGCTCCCATATTATATTATCACTTATTAACTAATTAAATTACTATTAGTAGAATGGTAATTCTACTGTATTAGGTAAAGACGTACCAGCTACTTTTTTATTACTAGAAAACTCAGCTGTCCATCTTCTTAAATGAGGATCAAAACCACCCGTTAAAGGATATGTACCATTTTGTAATCTGTTAGTAGTTGCTTGTATAAAAGAATTTTGATTACCTTTTGTTGTGTTTATATCGTCATCGTTATAACTACTGTAAGAATAAAAACCGTTAGTCAAAGTTTTAATGGTTGTCATTTGAGGAGTTGTGTAAAAAAAGCTTACATATTTAAGTGACCATTCCCTAGCAAACACCTGTTGAGTTGGATTGTCACCAGATGCCTCAGCCGATGAAGTTCTACTATCATTGGAAATAAGGTATGTAAATACTGTATCCGTAGTATTGTTTGGATAATAAAAATCTCCAAAATCAATATTTACTTTTATTTTTTGATTTATTAAATTAGGTCTAACTTTTACTTGAGTATTATAAACACAAACAGATGGACTAGGTACCACGTTATCCGCGCCAGTTCCCTCGCGACTAGTTGTTTCGTACCCATTCGCTGGGTATCTAATTATTAATCTATATTCACCATGTTTAGTTGCTGTTCCGTATCCGTTTTGATCTTTACCTATAGCAAAAACTTTAGAAGACACGCTTTCAAGAAGAGGTTTGTCAAAATTACCAAATTCTCTAAAAGTTGTTGTAACTTCATTAAAATCAACTATATTAACTCCAGGGAATTCACCCGGCGTGTTAGCAATTAAATTACCTTCAACCTTAGAAGCATCGCATATTACTCCAGTTTCAACAGCAGTAGATCCAGTTGTAGGACTTAATTCATATGAATTTCTTTGAACACCACCTAAAGTTATATCTTGACCTTCAATGTCTATTGCTCGAACCCAATTATCACTACTACTAGCTCTATATTGAAGAAAACTAGGCCAAGCAACTCCACCTGAAACTTGAGGTCCAATGTTGCCGAATCTGCTAGATGACCCGTCATTTTGCAATGGAAAAGATTTATATGTATAGTCTATTTTTATGTAAGCAGTTCCTTCGCTTAAAGCATGTTGTCCATTGTTATCATTTAATTGAGCTGATGGTCTACGATTTGTGTTTACAAAATCAACGTATCCTTCGTTGTTAGGGTATGGGCAATTAGTAAGTGCTTCAACTTCTTGATCTCTTACAGTATTAACTAAATTAGCGGTAGATAAACCAGTGTCGCTTAATGAAAGCCCAGTAATTGCTGCTCTTCCGCTTAGTACGTTTCTCATGCCTTCAGGTAAATTACCTTCAATTACATTTATCAATGAAGCATTGTTGTAATCATTAGACCAGTACATTCCTGATGATTCCATTCCTTCGTTTATAGTAACACCATCTCGTTTACCCCATCCTAGATTTATTTGCTCTTTACCAAACACAACGATAGCCGGAGCTGTTACGGTTGCTCCTCCTGAATCTGTTAGATTAACGTTAAAAGAATAATTTCCTTCAGCACTAGCTTCTGGTTCTGAAAGTTCTCCATTAGTTGAATTTATTACTAAGGCCGGAATTAAACCAGCTACGGGTGCAGGTACTTGATCTGTTATACTCCATTCTAAATCAGTAGTGATAGTGTATGGGTTTGGTGGACCGACAGAGCCATTAACTCCAGAGTATGTTGTTATAACGCCACCACCGTACGTTGGAGATAATGTTATTGGCGCTAAAGGTGTGTTTTGTATTACTGGTGGCATATTTTGCAAACCTACAGTTACAGTTAGATCTGCTGGAACAGCACCAGCGGCTACAGCTGCAGAGCTAGTATTGAGCACGCTAAAAGTGAATACAAATCTTCTAGTTGCTTCAGCTATAGTATAATACTGAGAGTTTACGACGTTTAATCGCCATGTATTTATGTTTCCGTCAGGTTCTCCGGCCACTAAAGTCCAATCGCCAGTTTTATCATTACCACTTAAGTCTTTCACGCTAACTATAGTAACACTGCTACTTTCCATAGCAACAGAACCAAGTCCAGCTGGTAGTAAAGGGAAAAAATCTGGTGTGCTAGTAGCTGCAATCCCAGCTGTAGTTGCTTCTGTCTGTACAAAATTAAAGCTACTAAAGCCTTCTACTTGAGGTCCTGAGTCCACAGCGCTATTAAAGTCTGAAACTAAACCAGATGTAGAGGTTTCCCAAAATATATCTAATAAAGATTCTACTGGAACGGTTTCGTATACGCCTAAAGTAGTAGTAACTAATGTGGTTACCGCTGCTGGTTGTAAAGAACCTATTAAATTTCCAGACTGAGTAAGTCTAGCCATAGAGGGATTAGAAAGAGTTTGATATATAGAACCATACTCTACTATTGTTGTGCCTTGTGGAACAAAATCATTTTGAAGAGAAATAGTTGAAACAACATTACTAGTAGGAGGAGATATAGAAGTTATAACGGCTCCTGAAACTGTTGCTGTTGTGGGATAATATGGTTGATTACCGCTGTATTGATTAGGATTTGCAGTTGTAATGTCTGGCGTTACTCTACCGTAAAGCTCTACACTACTTCTGTACTGCTTTTGATTTGGTCCTACCTCTGTTAGATCTCTAGGTACTTTATTTATATTATCATTAAGTAAAGTTATAAAAGCTATTGTGCCGTTTGGATCAGGTGGAGTTGTTGGAATATTTGGATAAAAGCCCATTATACCAGGTAAATAAACATTATAATATTCCTGCTCAGACTGTTTAACAACAATTTTATAAGAATACCATCCTAAAGGGTTATAAGAAGCACTAGTGGCATCTCCGTTGTAAACTCCAGGATAACTTGTCGTTGGATCAGCGTTAACGGGTATTTGTCCATTTACAAGTAATTTCAGTGAATCACCAGGCCAACTAAATATATCATTAACAGGTGCACCTACGGGTAGAACTGGAGTTGGTTTGTAAGGATGATAATAAGTAGATCCTCCATAGGTTATACCTTGAGTATCTGTTATTTGAGTAGTTTTAACAGGAGATAATATCACAGTAGATTGTCTTCCGAACCTGTCAGATAAAACAATACCTACTTGATAGTTTCTATTCTGTTTAACGGTGTGCATAGGATACTCTACTATACTAGTGTTGTTTAAAGATTGATTTGCATTACCTTGTGTGAAAGTTCCTTTTGCTGTTACGGCTACATCGTAGTCTATGCTATCAGGAGGAGTGTGTTTGTCTTGAAAATTACTATAAACAACTCTATTGCTTATGATTTCTTGACCTAAAGCCTTAACTGGAACTCTATCAAAAACTCTTATTATTTCAGATTCAGGTAAAGTCTTGTATGGTTTACGAGATTGATAATTATATTTATAAAAGCCTTGACCATAACTGTTTAATGAATTATTTTCAGTTCCATCTTCGTTTAGACTAAAATCTACACTAGATACTGCTTCTAAAACCTTAACAGATAAACCATCGGATTCTTTATATAAGAGCTCGATGTCTGTTACATGAAAATTACTTTTTAATTGATTAGCTTTGGAAGGAAGTGGAACATATAATCCTACGTTATTCACTTTGTTTTCCATAAACTCAACTATAGTGCTTCTATAGGTTGAGTCTTCGTCTCCAGCTAAAAAATAACCATCTTGTTTTGGTATAAAGGCTGCTTGAGTAAACGGAGCCATTATAGAGTATTCTCCATCTATAAATTTAAACCTATAGCTAAAAGAAACAAATTTGTCTTCTAAGTAATCAGGATCTCCAGGCCACGTGGCATCATAAAAAGGATTATTTTTCGTTGGATCTGGTAAAAATTCAGAAGTAACATCTTGCATAGAAGTTACATAGGAGTTCACAGGCGCAGGTGCGTCATAATATAAATCTATAGCTCTATAAGGATTGTATTTAGCTACAGAAACTGTTTCTTCATTTATATAAAAAGTTCCATTATCAGCTCTACTTACATTTAGTTTTCTAGGTTGGTTTCTATTATCCGTCCAAAACAATAAAGTATCTATAAGGTTTATGCCGTATATAGGATTATTTTGAGCAAAATTTAACCAAGCCCCTTCAGCTAATTTACTTACGTTTTTAGTTAGAGTATTGTATTCGTATATATAGTTTAAAGCGTCTGCGCTCCACACTATAGGAGTTTCATTAGCGGAAACAGTATCTACCCAATTTGTTAAAAAAACAAATATAGAACCAGTATTTACGTCTCCATACACGCCTATAGATTTAAGTTGAGCAGAGCCCGCGGGAACACCAGCTAATGCATTAAAATCTATATTAGCTCCAACCGTATTTACAGCTGGACTGTTGCCAATTACATTTTCTAAAGCTCCTACATCTTGTCCCTCTGATTTGCTTACCTGTATGTTTATACCTTCTCTATATTCGCCTGGAGGTATAAGTCTATCGTCTAGATCTTGATTCATCTTAGACTTAATAAAAGCGTTTTTAACTTCAGCCATTCAATTTAGTATTTAATCCATTTAGATTTACCTCTAGCAATCTGAACAAACTCATTTAATTTTATATTTGATAAACGTATTTTAGCATTTCTAAGCTTAGCGCTTCTTTCGCGTCTTAATCTTTGAACTACATACTCTGGCTGATTTATTCTACTAGCTATAATAGCGTGTGAAATATGAGCGTATAAAGCCTCTTCTGCCATTTTAGGTATTTTCATATCTGCATCATAGCTAAGGCCGTCAGATATATACTCTAATACTATTATTTTATTAGCTAGATCACTTGAAAAGGACATCTTGCCTTCTCTTTCATTTATAGTAAACCATCCATTAATTTGAGCTGTCTCTGGTTGTAATCCAAATCGCTGACCAATATAATTATCTCCATACATGCCAGCAAAACCTAAGCCTTCGGAAGCTAATAAGCCTGCTAAATTACTCTGTGCAGCATTAACTTGTTCAAGATTATTAGCCGCCCATCTTTCTTCTGTTATAGAAGTTGTATCAATGTTTTCACCTTGATCATCTTGTATAGGTATGCCTTGGTTATCTTGACCAGGAATATTATAAGGATTTGTAGTAAGAGTCGTAGGGTATATAATATGCTTAACACCTGATTGATCTATCCAAGACACGTTAACATAATTAACATAATCTTGCGGTAAAACAATGCTTAAATTAGCGGGCACAGTTAACTCTTGAGAATTTATACTTTTTAAAGTATCATAACTAAATTCTTGTAATCCTCTTTTAGCAAAAAACATTACATCAGTTGTTTTAGCACTTGGAATTAATTTTCCAGCACCAACATAACCTATCATAAAATTAGTTATTACGTCTTCTAGCGAAGTATATGCGTATCCACCGTAATTATCTTCAACAGTATCACCGTAAGCGTCTCTATCTCCATATTCACCGCCAAACTTACTAAGCAATTGAATAACAAACCATTCGTTAACTGGAGGTGCTACACCTAAAGTTATAACGTTATTCAAAACCGTGTAACTTGTTACATATTCAACAAAAGTACTTGGCACTCCAGTAGCGCTTACGTATAATCTAAAGTTATTGTTATTGTATTCAGCAGTGGTTGGATCAAAACCTCCAAATATTAAATCAGTATTAAAAGTTGCGGTAATAGTAGTAGATCCGTTCTGCTGAAACGTTTGAGAGCCAGCGTAATATTGAGCATTTGTTTCGGTTATTATACCGTTATTTGGTGTTGCCATATTATATTAGCTTTTTTTATTCATTTCATCAGCTTGCACTTTGCTAGCTGCAGCCTGTATAATTTCAGGATCTCTTATTATGATACCAGCATACATAAGTATATTTAATATAACATCTGTTTGCTCTGATGGATGAAGTTCGAATTGAGTTGATCCTGTTAAGTTCTGATTAGCACCTTCTTGTGGAACATAAGCACTACTATTATATACGTATTGACCTAAAGTTCCAGGAGAAAATCCCCATCTAGGATTTGTAGGCGTTCTTACGAAATCAATTTCTACACTAGTTTTTATAGAATCTGGTTTTATAAATATTTTTTGATTTTCATACAAATAAACAGGGTTTAAAGTTGTTGGTCTTGTTAGTTTAGATGAATTTACATAATAAAAATCATGTCTATCAAGTCTTTGCACTTGTTTCTCTTTGTTATGAATAACATTACCTAGTCTATAAAAAGAAGATCCAGTAGGAGTGGAACTAGCGCTAAAGCTTATTTCTGTTCCATATATATCAACCGAGGGCAAAGTAAAATATGAAAGCGTAGGGGTTGGTGTTGTATATACTGCATCACCAACTGTTTTGAATATAGCTATTTTTTCGTCAATATTTTCTTGTCTATCAGCGTAATCTGTATCCGCTTGAGGAACACGTAATTGCTGATTTAGATCATCAAAATATTTTTCAAATATTTCTAACTGCACTTGTGTTGCTACTTTATTAAATTCAGTAGGTGTCATATAACCCCGCTGTTCTTTATTAAGTATCATTAATACAGTTTGATATACTGTGTTTACGTTTATAGCCATTGTTTATTTTTATTATAATAAAGGAGGCATTACACCTCCCTTATTAATATTACATGTTATGCGAACTTTTTCTCTATAGATTTAAATATTTCTAAACCTTCATCTGTTTTAAAGAACGCTGCCATAGCTGAGTATGGATTCTCATCAAAAGGTACTGTCATTAGCTTTCTTCCATTAGAGGCCCAATTAAATGTTCTTTGATCATCTGCAAGCTTAAGTATGTTAGCCTCTGTAGCTCTGATAGCAAAGTTTCTTAATTGAACATTATCATCATTAGCTAGTTCTAAGAACATTGAAGGGTTTCGCTGAGCAAATAATAAGATATCTCTTTTTATCTCCTTAGAACTCATGCTAGTAACTCTAGATCCTACTTCAACTCTCAATATAGCTTCCGCTTGATCTATGTCCATACTTCTAGCAGCATTTAACGCGTCGATTGATAATTCTAAATCACCTAATTCATCTTCAGCAACCTCAATAGGATCATGTTCTCTAAACTTGACATCTTTCAAAGGATGATATAGTGATAGTATTTTTTGTAAAGCTTGGTTTTCTTTTTTAACTTCCATAGTTCCATCTCTAAATATGATATGGCCTAATGTAGCTTCACCAGCTTGCTCATCTTTAAATGGTGAGTTTTGATTTGTTGCATAACGCAATTCTCTCTGCTCGTTTTTTTCCGAATCAAACCATAACAACGTGTGTCTAGTCGTATGCCTTGATGGTATTTTGTAAGTTAAAGGACTATTATTATGTCCTGTTAAATAGTAATTTCTGTCTTTGATCTCCCACGAGGAAGAGTTTGTAGCTTTTTTAGCCATGATAAAATATAATTAAAAATTAAAGAATAAGAGTAGAAGTTACCCCCGTTGATTTAACGAGGGTAAATCTACACTAGTTATTATAGTCCTTGAAATAAAACAAAGTTATTAGCAGCTTGTACTACTAAACATCTTTCAGACAAGAAGTTAACTTGCATTGCATCTAATTGAGATGTAAATGCGCCTCCAGCTGATCCAGTTAACCAAGACTTCATACGACGATCTTCAGTTTCTGAAGCTCTGTATCGCACGTGTAAGAATGGTCTACGGATATTTGTTCCTAGAATTTGATCGTAAACTGTTGAAGTTCCAGCAGGAACAAGAACACCTTCGATTGAGCTAGTACCTACTTGAGCACCACGAGTTGTAGCGTCGTTCAAGTATTTCCAGTCAGTTTTATAGAAGTCATAAGATCCTCTGCGGAAACCACTAAATCCAAGATTTAATGCCATTTCTTCAGAGTTTTCAAATAATCCATAAGCTGTACCACCTTGGAATCCAGAAGAAATTGCTCCTAACATATTATCAAAATCTAAAGACGTTTGACGTTGTAAGAATAACATGTTTTCTTCAATAGCTCCTTGAGTATCTAAGTTTTTAAGGATTTCATCGAAATCATCTAAACCACCAGCTCCTGAGAATCCAACCTCTACATTACCTCTTTGTTGAATAGCAGCAAATAAACCTTGAGTACCATTCATTCCGACAGCAAGCGCACCACTAGCAGCAGCGGCAAGTTCACCTTCAATTATGGACATTTCAAGATAATCTTCAAAACGCAAGCGAGTTTCAGATTCAGCTTTTAAGTACCATAAATATCCAGATGTTCCGTCTTCAGCAGCAACTTCTACCCAACCGATTTGAGCCATATCCGATCCGTTTACAACGTATTCGTTTCTGATAATAATAGGATTGTTAGAAAATTGAGTGAACGAAGGAGTAATACTAACTTGAGGTTGAATAGCATTGTTTAATGCGTTTGCTCCAGCGGCAGCACCTACAGTGCTAGATCCTTTTAAGAATTCTGAACCATAAACAAACATTTTTACAACAGATCCCACTGCAATTCCAGCGGCAGCTAGAGTAGCAAATTGATAAGGTGCAACAACAACAAGACCACCTGCAGCTCCAGGTGTTGTATTACTAGCTGTAACAACACATTTTGCTTCGTTTCCAACTGCATCCATGATAACTACTGTTTGACCAGGAGATATTACATTTATAATAGCAGGAACAACTCCAGCAGCAGTTTGAACGATTTGAATTTGGCCTCCAGCTGCATTAGCTGCTGTTACCACATTAGAGTAAGCAATATGTAATCTATTTTGTTCTGACCAAATTACTTGATCTGAAGTCATTGGAAGCTCTGCTCCAACCATACGTAGAAATCCTGAAAGAGTTCTGTTACCGTAACGCTCTACCTCTTGTTCGTAAACTTCAGGTAGGTATTGCTGAGCAAAGCTAGAAAAGTTTGCCCCTGCAGCATTGTTAAATTGTAAATAATTAGTTTGTAGCAGCTGCTGAGCTTGCGACGGCACTAACGAGCCAAATTGTGGTTGTAAATTACCCATAATCTTTTTTTAATTAAGTTTTCGTTTTTGTATTTTTAATTTTGAAGAGTCAACGCCTGAAATAGCTTTCACTTTAAATCCTCCAACAAACACATCACCACTTTGCGTAGCGCGAGGTTCTGTAGTTATGTTTTTAGATTTAGCAATTTGGCCTTTAATCGCATCAGTTTTACCTTGTTCATAAAAGTGCTGTGCTATAGTGTCAGCGTTTCTAGCTGCATATAAAGCTTTGTGATAACCTTTTGCATCTACAATTTCTCCTTTATCATTTAAGAACGTCTTAATGAATTTAGAAATGTCTTTTTGGTCATCAGCTACTCTTGAAGGGTCTTTTATTCCATACCTGAACTTGTTCTCTCCGACTTTAAAATCAAAACCTTTGAAATTTTCGTTGAGAAGGTCATTAGTTTGGTTTACAAAACTTTCTTGAGCTACTTTAGTTTGCTTTTGCTCTTCGTTGTATCGGTTGAAAAAATCAACTGCTTGTTGTTGCTCTTGACTAACTCCAGGTCTCAACTTGATATCTGCATAGTATTCGTCTTTAAGCGTATTCAAATAGCTTTTGGCTTTTGCAACTTCTTCTTTATAGGCGAGTTTCTTTTTACGGATGTCTCGCGCTTCGTCTAAATCTTCATCAAAATCAAAAGAGTCTTCAATTACAAATGAAATCTCTTCGCTGTCTAAATGTGGTTTAGCTTTTTTATAATATTCTCTAAGTAATGTAGTTCCATCTACGTCACTATAATCAGCATTTAATCTTGCATAGTCATCTATAGTTCCACCTGTTTCTTTCATAAAAGATACGAGCTTTTCTAGATTTTCTGGAATTTCTTGTGCTTGTGTTTGCGGTAATACTTCTTTTTGTTCCTGTGTGGTAACGGTGTTTTCAGTGCCTCCAACCATTCTTGGTTCGTCACTATTATCTTTTTCATCTTCTATTAGTTGTAAAGGAGATTCATTTTCTTTTACTTCTTCAGATGGGATTTGAACTTTAATAATCTCGTTGGACTCCCGTACTTGTTCTTCCACTTTAGGTATATCTCCGGTTTGTTTATCTTCAACCAGTTCTTTTGTTTCTCCGACTTGAATGGCATTTTCTTCTGGTTTTTTATTAAAATCAACCTTAGCGATACTTTGCTTTGGCGAACCTAAATCTTTGTAAGATGGTGTAAGTTTTTTAATCTTAAAATCTCCTTCTTGTTTTACTTCTTTGCTCTCATCTACTTTTGGAGCTTCTGTTACTTTTCCTTCCATGATAAAATAATATAAAATTAATAATTCCCTAGCTAGGGCCGAACTGCTCTAAACCAAATCCATCTAAATTGTCATTACCTGCTGATTCAAAATTCTTAGGTAGTAAGTCATTTTGTCTTTGATCTATCAATTCACTTTGTTGGGTACCTTGCATTTTTATTCTAGTGTCTTTGCGATCCTCTATTAAAGCCTCTTTACTTTGTTGGGCTTTCATGTTTATTTGCGCTAACTGAACTTGATAATTAAACTCTTCAGCCATTAACTGCTTTTTTATTTGAGCCTCTTGTTCCATTCTTTGTATTTCAAACTGAGATTTAGCTTGTTCTATTTGAATGTCAGTTTCCGCTAAAGCCTGTTGCTTTTGCACTTCTGCAACTGCTGCTCTCTCTGCTGATTCAGCATTAGCTTGAGCCTGTGCTTGAATGTTCTGCATTTGAACAGCTTGCTCTTGTTCTGCTTTTTTCTTTTGTCTAGACTTTAAAAGCTCATTCGCAAGTTTAATGTTTTGTATCTGTCTAATGTCTATTGCGTCAGCTAAGCTTATACTTTGAGTTTGTAAAGCTATTTGAATGCTTTTTTCTAAATTAGCTTTTTCTTCTTCTTCTGGTTCTAATTCTAAGAATATTCCAAAATCGTGCATGTGAAGATCATCTATCTCAGTTAGAGTAGCTGTATTAAAACTATTTATACTACTCATTAAAGCTTGTTTAGTCAAAGGAAATTGCAGCATATCGCCAGCTCTAAGACTTATGTTTTCACAAGTTCTAATACTTAAGTACATTAAAGACTGCAGTATATGTCTAGTTGCCGTGTTTGAATTAGCAGCGGCTAATTTCTGTAAACCTACTAAAGCGTTTTTATCTGGAGTACTTCCATCTCTAGCTTCGTTAAGACCAGTTACATCACGTATCATCTGTAAATAATACTGATACGTTTGTATCATAGCTTGTATTTTAGAAATACCAGAAGAACTTTGAAGTTCTTGAATAGGCACTTTACCTCTATTCATTTCACCATCTTGAGTAAGTGATCTACCTACTATAGTACCGGTCTGAAAGTACATGTTTAGTGCTTCTGCTGGATTGTAATTAGTTCCATTACCTAAATCTACTTCAGCTAAACCATCTACATCTAAATAAACTCCATCAGGAACTAATCTCTGTAAAACTTGCTGTAGCTTTAAGTGCGTTATCTGTATCATATCAGCAAAACTTATAGTTCTACTAACTAAAGATTCTATACGACCTTGATACATTCTAGGTGCTGAAATAACATAATTCATGTTTACCTTAGTTGTGTCGGCTAAAGGTCTTGTCATGTTTTCAGCTAACTTCCATTCTAGCATAGTATCACCCATGCCTAGTATTTTAGCTCCAGTATATAAAACCTCAATAGATCTAGATGCTCTTTCAAAGTTATCACTAGGTGGTGGATTAAACGTATCTTCTTTTTCTAATGTTTTTTCTAAACCTTGTTCTGTTTTTTTAATTTTAAAAACTTGATCTTGATAGGTTTTATATTCAAAAAACAAAACTTGATGTAATTCTGGATCACTTTGAACTTGCCAATCGCTTCTGGCGTAATTCTGTCTACCTGGGTATTTTTGTATTACTTCTAGCTCGCTATTAGTTAGAGCAGGATATAATCTTTTTATTTCTGATAATGATAAACTTTTAATTTCACCAACATAATATATGTCTTCAAAATTAGGATCATCAGTAGCTGAATAAATTATATTAGCTGGATCAACATAATCTATTGTTATTCCTTCTGAAAGATTAAAACTAGTTTTAACAGCTCCAATACCTAAAACCGTTAAATCATAAGCTAATCTTTTTTTAGTTTCAGAGTATTTGTTGTAATCTAATACGTTATTTATTAGCTCTTCTTCAGCGATCTCTACACTCTGCTTGTAATTAAGTTGCATGTATAAATCTAATTCCTCAGGATCATTAGGTAAACTTTCTGGATCTGCTGATGCATAAAAATTTTTACCAGTTAACTTAGCTAGTTCTTCTATTTGATCTTTCTGCTGCATATCTCTCAATGCATTAAAAGCAAAATCAGTTCTTTGTTGAGTAGCAAAGGGATCAGATGCAAAAGATTTTATCTCATAACCTTTTTCAGTCATACCATTGACTACTATGTCAACAAACTTAGATAAAACAGGTATTGGTTTCCAGTCTAAATTAAGATAAGACAAGTCACCATTAGTAGACAACTCATCTTTATATTTCTGTATAGGTTGTTCACCTCTAGCATACAATCTAAGTTTATTGAAATTTTGAAAATTCCAAGAAAACCTGTTAGTTCCACTACTGTTTCTAAACCATTCTTGTTCTATAGCATTACCCACCTTTAAACCATATTCAAATGATTTTTTCTCTTCTTCAGGTACAACCTGATCTGGAAAGATGCTATTATTACTAGTGTAAACCATTTATTATATTATTTTTGAATTCGCACCCATATTGTTGTATTTTTTAAAGCCTAATGAAACCTTAGACGCAGTTCTTTTAGCTACAGGTGTATATCTGTTTTTGTTGCAAGCCATTATAGCTAAGCCAGAACTTATAGAAGCATCATGCTTTGTTCTATTGTTTATATTGAATTTTTCCCAGTCTTCAAGCGTCCGTTGAAAATACATATTACCATAACCTTCGTCTTGTAAACCTATATGGTTTTCTATATAATCTTCTATAGCGGCTGCATGAGCTTGCTTTATATCTTCGCTTGAATTAGGTATTCCACCTATCTCTTTTTCGGTAACAGATAATTTATACATAACCTTGTCTGGTCTATTCATAGAATATCCTCTGTAACCTCTTCTTTTTATATAATACAATAGTCTAGGCTTATTGTTCTCTGCTAATATCGGCATACCGTAAAAAACTAACGCCATTAACACGTCTTCAAAGAATATCTCAGCAGTCTGTGGTCTAGCTATGTATTCTAAAAAGAATAAATTAGGAGGAACGTCTTCCATTGAAAACTTAGTTAAACCATGCAAAGCACCGTTGGATCCTCTACCGTCTACCGTTCCTGATATATCGTAACTATCACAGCCAAATGCACCGCAATGATCATTACCTGGATATTTTGTATTGTTTTTTAATATATACTTATTTTGCAGATTACTTGGAGGAACCCAACTAACGAAAAATCTACCATTTTTACTTGGTAAAAACATCACCCTAGTATCTTTAATCCCACCTTCCCATTGAAAATTACCCTGCGTAACAACATTAGTGTTACGAAG
>Ga0308017_1000133_pt1 | contig 24167 bp, 21 predicted proteins | sample Neamet280_FD_203145 | JGI IMG/M metagenome (GOLD analysis project Ga0308017, IMG submission 203145) | Marine microbial communities from water near the shore, Antarctic Ocean - #280 | ecosystem: Environmental > Aquatic > Marine > Unclassified | place: Southern Ocean | collected 2014-10-01
TACCTGGGCCCGGAGACCATCCACAAGCGCCTGCCCTCGGTGTACGAAATCGGCATCAATTTCGCCAACGTCGACATCACGAAGGAGCCGATTCCCGTCGTGCCCACCATCCACTACCAGATGGGTGGCATCCCGACCAACATCAACGGTCAGGTCGTGGTGCCGGACGGCAACGGTGGCCAAAAGGTCGTCAACGGTCTGTACGCGGTGGGTGAGTGCTCGTGCGTGTCGGTGCACGGCGCCAACCGACTGGGCACCAACTCGCTGCTGGACCTGCTGGTCTTTGGTCGCGCGGCGGGCAACCATATCGTCAACCATCTGGACCGTGGGCGTGAGCACAAGCCGCTGCCCAAGGATGCCGCCGACCGCACGCTGGAGCGCCTGAGCCGCCTGGAATCGCGCACCGACGGCGAGTACGCACAGTCCGTGGCCAACGACATCCGCCAGACCATGCAGCAGCACGCGGGCGTCTTCCGTACCCAAGCCAGCATGGACGAAGGCGTGCGCAAGATCAACGCGCTGCGCGAACGTGTCGCTGCCATCGGGCTCAAGGACAAGTCCAAGGTGTTCAACACCGCGCGCATCGAAGCGCTGGAAGTGGAAAACCTGATCGAGGCCGCGCAAGCCACCATGACCTCGGCCGCCGCGCGCAAAGAATGCCGCGGCGCGCACACGGTCAAGGACTACGAGCGCGGCCCCGATGACCCCGAATGCCCGCTGGGCCGCAATGACAAAGAGTGGATGAAGCACACCCTGTGGTGGAGCGAGACCAACAGCCTGACCTACAAGCCGGTCAATCTCAAGCCGCTGACGGTCGAGTCCATCCCGCCCAAGGTCCGCACGTTCTGACGCCGCTTTGCCCGGAGGATCCCACCATGGCCAAACGCACCTTCAAGATCTACCGCTACGACCCGGACAAAGATGCCAAGCCCTACATGCAGACGCTCGAGGTCGAGCTGACCACCGAGCGCATGCTGCTCGACGCGCTGATCAAGCTCAAGGAGCTCGACCCGACGCTGTCGTTTCGCCGCTCGTGCCGCGAGGGCGTCTGCGGCTCGGACGCGATGAACATCAACGGCAAGAACGGGTTGGCGTGCCTGACCAACCTGCGCACGCTGCCCGACACCATCGTGCTCAAGCCGCTGCCGGGGTTGCCCGTGGTGCGCGACCTGATCGTGGACATGACGCTGTTTTTCAAGCAGTACCACTCGATCAAGCCGTACCTCATCAACGAGACCCCGCCACCCGAGAAGGAGCGCCTGCAGTCCCCCGAAGAGCGCGAGGAACTCAACGGCCTGTACGAGTGCATCCTGTGCGCGAGCTGCAGCACCTCGTGCCCCAGCTTTTGGTGGAACCCGGACAAGTTTGTTGGACCGGCTGGCTTGCTGCAAGCGTACCGCTTCATCGCGGACAGCCGCGACCATGCCACCGCCGAGCGGCTGGATAACCTGGAAGACCCGTACCGGCTGTTCCGCTGCCACACCATCATGAACTGCGTCGATGTCTGCCCCAAGGGACTCAACCCGACCAAGGCCATCGGCAAGATCAAGGAATTGATGGTGCGTCGCGCCGTCTGACCGCCCGCTGCCCTGTCCTGCCCCACCGTGACCATGGACGACGGCGACCGGCTCGACGAACACCAGCTCGGCAAGCTGCGCTGGCGCTGCCGCCGTGGGCTGCTCGAAAACGATTTGTTCATCGAGCGCTTCTTCGCGCGCCATGGTGCCACGCTCACGGCACGCCAGGCGCGCGGGCTGCAAGCGTTGATGGACTTGAGTGATAACGACCTGCTCGACCTGCTGCTGCGCCGCCGCGAGCCCGACGGCGCGCTGGCCTGTCCGGAAGTCATCGAGGTGCTGGCGCTGCTGCGCACGCCGCCGCGCGCCGACGCGCCGCCTCCGGCGTCTTTCGCCCCCTAGACCCCCAAGGACCCCCGCGTATGAAACTCCAAGCCCATAAAGCCACGCTGTCGTTCTCCAATGGCGCGCCCAGCGTCGAGTTGCCGATCTACTCCGGCACCATCGGCCCGGATGTGATCGACATTCGTAAGCTCTACGCCCAGACGGGGATGTTCACCTACGACCCGGGGTTCCTGTCCACCGCGTCGTGCCAGTCGGCCATCACCTACATCGACGGCGACAAGGGTGAACTGCTCTACCGCGGCTACCCGATCGAGCAGCTGGCCACGCAGTGTGACTACATGGAAACCTGCTACCTGCTGCTGTACGGCGAGCTGCCCAATGCCGCGCAGAAAGCCGACTTCACGCGCCGCGTCACGCTGCACACCATGGTGCACGAGCAAATGCAGTTCTTCCTGCGCGGCTTCCGGCGCGATGCGCACCCGATGGCGGTGCTCACCGGCTTGGTGGGTGCGATGTCGGCCTTCTACCACGACAGCACCGACATCAACAACCCCGAGCACCGGGAAATCGCGGCCATCCGTCTGATCGCCAAGATGCCCACGCTGGTGGCCATGGCCTACAAATACGGCATCGGCCAGCCCTTCATCTACCCGCGCAACGATCTGAGCTACGCCGGCAACTTCCTGCGCATGATGTTTGGCACCCCGTGCGAGGAGTACCGCGTCAGCCCCGTGCTCGAGCGCGCGATGGATCGCATCTTCATCCTGCACGCGGACCACGAGCAAAACGCCTCGACCTCGACCGTGCGCCTGTGCGGCAGCTCGGGCACCAACCCGTTTGCGGCCATCGCCGCCGGCGTGGCCTGCCTGTGGGGCCCCGCGCACGGGGGCGCCAACGAGGCGTGCCTGAATATGCTGGAAGAAATCCAGGCCATGGGCGGCGTGGACAAGATCGGCGAATTCATCGCCAAGGTCAAGGACAAGAACTCGGGCGTGCGCCTGATGGGCTTTGGCCACCGCGTCTACAAGAACTACGACCCGCGCGCCAAGCTGATGCAGGAAACCTGCAACGAGGTGCTGGGCGAGCTGGGGCTGGAGAACGACCCGCTGTTCAAACTGGCCAAGACGCTGGAGCGAATCGCGCTGGAGGACGACTACTTCGTGCAGCGCAAGCTGTACCCCAACGTCGACTTCTACTCGGGCATCGTGCAGCGCGCCATCGGCATCCCGGTCAATCTGTTCACCGGTATCTTCGCGCTGGCGCGCACCGTGGGCTGGATCGCCCAGCTCAACGAGATGATTTCCGATCCGGAGTATAAGATTGGGCGTCCGCGACAACTCTTTACTGGCTCGCCCAAGCGCGACGTCAAGCCCATCGACCAACGCTGATATGGGTCGCACGCTCTACGATAAGATCTGGGACGAACACGTCGTCCACACCGAGGAGGATGGCACCGCCATCCTCTACATCGACCGCCACCTGGTGCACGAGGTGACCAGCCCGCAGGCCTTCGAGGGCCTGCGCGTGGCGGGTCGCAAGCCGTGGCGGGTGTCGTCCATCGTCGCCACCGCCGACCACAACACCCCCACCACGGGATGGGAGCGCGGCTACGACGGCATCACGGACCCGATCAGCCGCGAGCAAATCGTCACGCTCGACGCCAATATCCGGGAGTTCGGCGCGGCGGCGTACTTTCCGTTCCTGAGCAAGCGCCAGGGCATCGTGCACGTCATCGGCCCGGAAAACGGCGCCACGTTGCCAGGCATGACGGTGGTTTGCGGCGACAGCCACACCAGCACGCATGGCGCATTCGGGGCGCTGGCGCATGGGATCGGCACGTCCGAAGTCGAGCATGTACTGGCCACACAGACGCTGCTGGCCAAGAAGGCCAAAAACATGCTCATCCGCGTGGAGGGCGAGCTGCCGCGCGGCTGCACCGCCAAGGACATCGTGCTGGCCATCATCGGCCGCATTGGCACGGCCGGCGGCACCGGCTACACCATCGAGTTCGCCGGCAGCGCCATCCGCGCGCTCTCGATGGAAGGTCGCATGACCGTGTGCAACATGGCCATCGAGGCCGGTGCGCGCGCCGGGCTGGTTGCGGTGGACGACAAGACCATCGAATACGTGCGCGGCCGGCCCATGGCACCGACGGGTGTGGAGTGGGACCAGGCCGTGGCCTACTGGCGCACGCTGCACTCCGACCCGGATGCGCACTGGGACGCGGTGGTCGAACTCGACGCCAGCCAGATCCTGCCGCAGGTTACCTGGGGCACGTCACCCGAGATGGTGCTGCCCGTCACCGAGCGCGTGCCCGACCCTGACAAAGAAAAAGACCCGGTCAAGCGCGCCGCCATGGAGCGCGCCCTCCAGTACATGGGGCTGCAGCCCGGCAAACCGCTGACCGACATCACGGTCGACAAAGTATTCATCGGCTCGTGCACCAACAGCCGCATCGAAGACATCCGCGAAGCCGCCGCCGTGGTGCGCAAGCTGGGCCAGCGCGTGGCGCGCAATGTCAAGCTCGCCATGGTGGTGCCGGGCTCGGGCCTCGTCAAAGAGCAAGCCGAGCGCGAAGGGCTCCACGAAATCTTTCGGGCTGCTGGCTTCGAGTGGCGCGAGCCCGGCTGCTCGATGTGTCTGGCGATGAACGCCGACCGGCTCGAACCCGGTGAGCGCTGCGCCAGCACCAGCAACCGCAACTTCGAAGGCCGCCAGGGTGCCGGCGGGCGCACGCATCTGGTCAGCCCGGCAATGGCCGCCGCCGCGGCCATCCACGGCCATTTCGTCGATATACGGTCCTTTGCCTGACGTTGTCATGTCGTCGTTCACGGAGACTGCCATGAACCGCGTTCTTTGCTGCACCCTCGCTGCACTCGGCCTGCTGCTGGCGGGCTGCAACACCGTGGCTGGCTTGGGCAAGGACATCCAGAAAGGAGGCCAAGTCCTGCAGGACGCGGCCAAGAAATAAATGGAACGCTTCACCGTGCACCGGGGGATCGTCGCCCCGATCGACCGCGAAAACGTCGACACCGACGCCATCATCCCCAAACAATTCCTGAAGTCGATCCGACGCACCGGCTTTGGCCCCAACCTGTTCGACGAGTGGCGTTACCTGGACCAGCCCGGACAGCCCGGCGTACCCGAGAGCCAGCGGCGGCCCAACCCCGACTTCGTGCTCAACCAGCCGCGTTATCAGGGCGCCTCGATTTTGCTGGCGCGCAAGAACTTCGGCTGCGGCTCTAGCCGCGAGCACGCGCCGTGGGCCATCCAGCAGTACGGGTTTCGCGCGCTGATCGCCCCGAGCTTTGCCGACATCTTTTTCAACAACTGCTTCAAAAACGGGCTGCTGCCGATCGTGCTGCCGGAGCCGGTGGTCGATACGCTCTTTCATGACGTGTACGCCTTCCCCGGCTATGAGCTCACGATCGATCTCGAACGCCAGGTGGTGGTCAAACCCGACGGCAGCGAAATCCCGTTCGAGGTGCAGCCGTTTCGCAAGTACTGCCTGCTCAACGGACTCGACGATATCGGCCTGACGCTGCGCCACGCGGACAAGATCCGCGCCTTCGAGGCCGAACGCTTGGCGCGCTACCCTTGGTTGGCACGCACCTTTGCGGGTTGAGTCGCCGCCTGGCCCCACTCCTTTCGTTGATCGGTTTGCCCCATGAAGATTGCCATTTTGCCCGGTGACGGCATCGGCCCCGAGATCATCGCCGAAGCGGTCAAGGTCCTGCGCGCGCTGGCGCTGCCGCTGGAGATGGAAACCGCCCCCGTGGGCGGTGCCGCCTACGCCGAGAGTGGCCACCCGCTGCCCGAGGCCACGCTGCGCCTGGCGCAGCAGGCCGACGCCGTGCTGTTTGGCGCCGTGGGCGACTGGAAATACGACGATCTGCCGCGGCCGTTGCGCCCCGAACAAGCCATCCTGGGCCTGCGCAAGCACCTGGGGCTGTTTGCCAACCTGCGGCCGGCCATCTGCTACCCCGAGCTCACGCACGCCTCCAGCCTCAAGCCCGAACTGGTCGCGGGGCTCGACATCCTGATCGTGCGCGAACTCACGGGCGACATTTACTTCGGTCAGCCGCGCGGGCGGCGCACGGCGCCGGACGGCCCGTTTGCGGGCGCCGACGAGGCCTTCGACACCATGCGCTACAGCCGTCCCGAGATCGAGCGCATCGCGCGCGTGGCGTTCGAAGCGGCGCGCCGGCGCCACGGCGGCCGCGGCGGCAAGGTGACCAGCGTGGACAAGGCCAACGTGCTGGAAACCTTCCAGTTCTGGAAGGAAGTCGTCACCGACGTGCACCACGACTACCCCGACGTGACGCTGGAACACCTGTACGTGGACAATGCCGCCATGCAGCTCGTCAAGGCGCCCAAGGCGTTCGACGTCATCGTCACGGGCAACATGTTCGGCGACATCCTGTCGGACGAGGCGGCCATGCTGACCGGCTCGATCGGCATGCTGCCCTCGGCCAGCCTGAACGAACACGGCCGCGGTCTGTACGAACCCAGCCATGGCAGCGCCCCCGACATCGCGGGCAAAGGCATCGCCAACCCGCTGGCCACCATCTTGTCGGCGGCGATGATGCTGCGCTATTCGCTCGGGCAGCCCGAAGCCGCCACGCGCATCGAGGCTGCGGTGCAGCGCGTGCTGGCCGACGGCCTGCGCACGCCCGACATCCACAGCGCCGGCACCACACGCGTGGGCACCGCCGAGATGGGCGACGCGGTGGTGCGCGCGCTGCAGGCATAGACCGGTTTTTCTCCTTCATCCCCCAAAAGGCACACGCAATGAGCACAGTTGGCAATCGGGTCGGCCTCGTCGGCTGGCGCGGCATGGTCGGCTCGGTCTTGATGGACCGCATGGTCGCCGAAGGCGACTTCGACCTCATCGAGCCGGTTTTCTTTTCCACCTCCAACGCGGGCGGTGCCGCCCCCGCGCAGGCCAAGGCCCACCGCACGCTGCAAGATGCGCACGACATCGAGGCGCTGTCGCGCTGCGACATCATCCTCACCTGCCAGGGCGGCGACTACACCAAGGACGTCTTTCCGCGCCTGCGCGCCGCCGGCTGGCAGGGGCACTGGATCGACGCGGCCAGCGCGCTGCGCATGGAGCCCGACGCCGTCATCGTGCTCGACCCGGTCAACGACCATGTGATCCGCCGCGCGCTGGCCAATGGCGGCAAGAACTGGATCGGCGGTAACTGCACCAACTCGATCCTGCTCATGGGCCTCAACGGCCTGTTCCGCGAAGACCTGGTCGAGTGGGTCAGCTCCATGACCTATCAGGCCGCCAGCGGCGCCGGCGCCAACAACATGCGCGAGCTGCTGCAAGGCATGGGCGTCATCCATGCCGCGGTGGCCGACGATCTGGCCAACCCGGCGTCGGCCATTCTGGACATCGACCGCAAGGTGGCGAAAGCCATCCGCGAGGACGTGCCAACCGAATACTTTGGCGCGCCGCTGGCAGGCAGCCTCATTCCCTGGATCGACGTGCAACTGCCCAACGGCCAGTCGAAGGAAGAATGGAAAGGCCAGGCCGAAGTCAACAAGATCTTGGGCACCACGCAGACGATCCCCGTCGATGGCCTGTGCGTGCGCATCGGGGCCATGCGCTGTCACAGCCTGGCGCTGACCCTCAAGCTCAAGCTCGACGTGCCGCTGGATGAACTCGAGACCATCATCCGCAGCGGTAACCCGTGGGTCAAGTGGGTGCCCAACGAGCGCGCCATCACCGTGCGCGAGCTCACCCCCGCGTCCATCACGGGCACGCTGCAGGTGGGCGTGGGCCGGGTGCGCAAGCTCAACATGGGCCCCGAGTACGTCTCGGCCTTCGTGATCGGCGACCAACTGCTGTGGGGCGCGGCCGAGCCGCTGCGCCGCATGCTGCGCATCCTGCTGCGCGCGTGAGGCGCGCATTCGCGGTCTGACGGCGGTATAGTCGGGTCTGAAGCACCAAACGTGCCGGCGCTGGCCGCGCAGCGTTGTACCGCTGCAACGCGCGGCGGGCCGTAACGCGATAGATGGCATCCGGCGGCGTGCTCGGCAACACGTGAGCTTGTCGCGGTAACGCATTGATGCTATGGTGTTTCGACGTCATCGACCCGATGCCTGAAAAAAGGACCTCTGTGCCGAACCTCCGCCCGCCTCTGCGCTCGCTGCCGCCCGCGCCCGACGGCGCCATCGACCGCCCCCACCGCGGGGGAGTGCGGCCATGGCGTGGCGTGGCCATCGCGGCGGCGTTGTCTTGCGCCTTGGCTGGCAACGCCTGGGCGCTGGCATTGGGGCGGGTGTCGGTGCAATCGCTGCTGGGTGAGCCCCTGCGTGCCGAGATCGACGTGCCGGCACTCACCGACGCCGAGGCGGCCAGCCTGCAAATCGGGCTGGCCCCGCCCGAGCGTTTTCGCGCGGCCAATCTGGACTTCAACCCCCTGCTGCAGGACGTGTCGCTGACGCTGGAGCGCCGCCCCGACGGGCGCGCCGTGATCGTCTTGCGCAGCAACCGCCCGGTGGCCGAGCCGTTCCTGGACGTGGTAGTGCAAGCCCGCTGGGCGGGCGGTGAGTTGCTGCGCGGCTACACGCTGTTGTTCGACCCGCCGAACTTGCGCCCTGTGGCGCCGGTGGCGCCCGCCGTCAGCGCCCCCTCAGCAGTGCCCGCGATTCCCGCCAGCCCGCCCACCCCACCTAACCCGCTGGCGACCGACGTGCGGCCCGCGCAGCCGGTGCCGGCAGCGGCTCCAGCCCCCCGCACAGCCGTGGCGAGCGCCCCTGGCGAGCGGACGCAGCGCATCACGGTGCGGCCCGGCGACACCGCTGGCCGCATCGCCGCCGCGCACAAGCCCGCCGACGTGACGTTGGAGCAAATGTTGGTCGCGCTGCTGCGCGCCAACCCCAACGCTTTCATTCGCGGCAATGTCCATCTGTTGCGCGCGGGCGCCGTGATCGACCTGCCCGACGGTGCCAACGCTGCCCCGGTCGATGCGCAGGAAGCTCGACGCATCGTCGCTGCACAAACGCGCGACTTCAACGAATACCGGCGCCGACTGGCCCAGGCTGCACCTGCACAGGAGGCGCCCGCGGCCACCCGCACCGCCACCGGCGGCGTGCAGGCCGCCGTGGCCGAAGACAAACCCCAAGCCAGCGCACAGGATCGCCTCACGCTGAGCAAGCCCGGTGCCACCGCCCCCGCCGAGGCGCGCATCGCCCAGGAGCGCCAGCGCAACGAAAGCGAGCAACGCGTCGCCGAACTCAACCGCAACCTGCAGGAACTAGAGCAACTGCGGCAAGCGGCCGCCGCACCGACACCAGCGCCCGAAGCGGCACCCGCGGCCCCGCCTGCCGCGGCGCCTGCGGCGGCTGCGCCTGGCCTGGAGGTGGCGGCCACCCCCCCCGCGGCTGCCGCACCCAGCGCACCCGCCGAGCCGGCAGCGGCTCCTGCCCCTGCCCCGGAGCCGGCTGCACCTGCGGCCCCGCCCGCACCTCCACCGGCACCCGCGCCGGCCCCCGAACCGTCGGCGCTGACGGCGCTGCTTGGCCATCCGCTCGTCATCCCTGCCGCCGGGGGAGTGGCGGTGCTGCTGGCGGTGCTCGCGTGGTGGCGTCTGCGGCAACGCCGGCGCAATGCCGAGCCAGCAGCGGCGCAAGAACCCGACATCGACGCCGTTGGCCAGACCGTGGACACCGACGAACCGGCGCCGGCATCGTCGATGATGTATTCGCCCAGCCAGCTCGATGCCGGTGGCGACGTGGACCCGGTGGCCGAGGCCGACGTCTATCTGGCCTACGGTCGTGAACAACAGGCCGAGGAGATCCTGCTGGAGGCGTTGCGCCTGCACCCGGACCGCCTGCCCGTGCGACTCAAGCTGCTGGAAATCTACGCCCAGCGGCCCGACGCGGCCCGCTTCGAAGCCGCGGCACGCGAGCTGCACGCCCTCACCCAAGGCCAGGGGCCGGAATGGGCACGAGCCTGCGAGCTCGGCCAGACCCTCGACCCCGACAACCCGCTGTACCGCCCAGCGACGGGTCAGGCGGGTGGGATGGCGGGCGCAGCCGCTGCGGCCATGGCCGCTGGCAGCGTAGCTGGCGCCAGCAATCTGCCCGAGCTCGACCTCTCCGCCGTGGCCGCCAGCGCGCCGTCCATGGCGGCAGACACGCCTGCCCCCCCCGCGGCCGAAGCGGCCGATCTCGACTTCGACCTCGACCTAACGACGGCCCTCGACGCCGCGCAGGCCCCAGCACCCGCCGCCGCGCCCACCCCGGCGGACGAGGGCCTCGACTTCGACTGGGATCTGCCCCCCGCCGATGGCACCGCACGCGCGGACGACCCCGCTGCGGCGGCGGCCGATGCGCCCAGTCTGCCGCCCGAGCTGGCCGAGTTGTCGCTCGATCTGCCGGGCGACGGTTCCCCGGCCACTGCCGAGGGTGCGCCCGCCCCGGCCGAGGCCGGCGAGACGGCCGAGGGCGACGTCCCCATCGACGACCTGTCCAGCCTGGAAGTCGCCGAAGGCTTGGCCGAGGCCGACCCGCTGGAGACCAAACTGTCGCTGGCGCGAGAGTTCGAAGCCATCGGCGACATCGACGGCGCGCGCACGCTGGCCGAGGAGGTGGTGGCCGAAGCGACCGGCGAGCTGCAGGAGCGCGCGCGCGCCTTCCTCGCCCAGTTGGCCTGAAACCCAGCCTGAGCGGCTGCGATGGCGAACGGTGCATCGATGCGCGTGGCGTTGGGTGTGAGCTACCTGGGCACCGCCTACCAGGGCTGGCAGAGCCAGCCCAGCGGCCAAACGGTGCAAGACCAGCTCGAGCGCGCCCTGTGCGCGTTTGCCGACGTGCCCGCGATCACCACGCTGTGCGCGGGCCGCACCGACGCCGGTGTGCACGGCCTCAATCAGGTGGTGCACTTCGACGCGCCGGTGCAGCGCCCCATGGCAGCCTGGGTGCGCGGCACCAACCGGTTTTTGCCGCCAGACATCGCGGTGCAGTGGGCGCGCGCGGTGCCCGCGACCTTTCACGCCCGCAACAGCGCCCGCGCGCGCCGCTACGCCTACGTACTGCTGGAGTCGCCCGTGCGGCCCAGCGTCGAGGCCGGGCGCGTCGGTTGGGTCTTTCGCCCGCTGGCACTGGCACCCATGCAGGCGGCGGCGCAACACCTCATCGGTCAGCACGATTTCAGCGCCTTTCGCGCTGCGCAGTGTCAGGCGCGCTCGCCCATCAAGCATGTGCAGCGACTCGACATCCGCCGCCGCGGGCCCTACTGGCGCTTCGACTTCGAGGCCGACGCCTTTTTGCACCACATGATCCGCAACATCATGGGCTGCCTGATCGCCATCGGCCAGGGCCTGCGCCCGCCCGAGTGGATGGCCGCCGTGCGCGACGCCCGGCGGCGCGACATCGCTGCACCCACCTTCGCGCCCGACGGCCTGTACTTTTTGGGGCCGCGCTACGATGAGGCGCTCGGCCTGCCCGAGCGGACGCCCGCCTTCGACTGGCTGCCGCTGTAGCTGGCGTTGCTCATCGTGCGCCTCGACATCGATCCTCCTTCCCCAGTCATCCCATGCGACGCACCCGCATCAAAATCTGTGGCCTCACGCGCGAGGCCGATGTCGAACATGCCGCGGCTGCCGGTGCCGATGCCGTCGGCTTCGTGCTCTACCCCGGCAGTCCCCGCTGCGTGAGCGCCCGACGCGCGGGCGAGCTGGCGCGCCGACTGCCCCCCTTCGTCACGCCCGTGCTGCTGTTCGTCAACGCCAGCGCCGATGAGGTGCGCGCCGCGTTGGACGCCGTGCCGGGCGCGCTGCTGCAATTCCATGGCGACGAGTCCCCCGAGCAATGCGCGGCACTGGCGGGCGCACGCCCGTGGCTGCGCGCCGCGCGCGTGCCGGTGGGTGCTGGCGCCGCGGGCTTCGATCTCCTAGAATACGCCGATCGTTATTCCGCCGCGCAGGCCGTGCTGGTCGATGCCCACGTGCCCGGCTACGGCGGAGGCGGACACGCTTTCGACTGGACAGCCCTTCCGTGGTCAGACCCTCGACTCCACGCCGCCCATCGGGTCGTTTTGTCTGGTGGACTCACACCCGCAAATGTGACCGATGGCGTGCTTCTCGTACGCCCTTGGGGTGTTGACGTCTCCTCTGGCGTCGAAGCCGCCAAGGGCATCAAAGACCCGGCCCGGGTCGAGGCGTTCATCGCCGCGGTGCGCCGCGCCGACGCGATCCTGGCCGATTCCCCCGCCTCCTGACGCGCCCCGCCGTGCCTGGCACGCTGGCCGTCACCCTCCATCGGATGCTCCCCATGTCTGCCCACGCTTACGCCTTTCCCGACGCCCGCGGCCATTTCGGGCCCTACGGCGGTAGCTTCGTCAGCGAAACGCTGACCCACGCCATCGCTGAGTTGCGCGCCGCCTACGAACACTGGCGCCACGACCCGGACTTCCAGCGCGAGTTCCACTCGGAGCTCAAACACTTCGTCGGCCGCCCCTCGCCCGTCTACCACGCCGCACGCCTGAGCCGCGAGCTGGGCGGCGCGCAAATCCTGCTCAAGCGCGAAGACCTCAACCACACCGGCGCGCACAAGATCAACAACGTCATCGGCCAGGCGATGCTGGCGCGGCGCATGGGCAAGCCGCGCGTGATCGCCGAGACCGGCGCCGGCCAGCACGGCGTGGCCACCGCGACCATCTGCGCGCGCTACGGGCTGGAATGCGTGGTCTACATGGGCAGCGAGGACGTCAAGCGCCAAAGCCCCAACGTCTACCGCATGAAGCTGCTCGGCGCCACCGTGGTGCCGGTGGAGTCCGGCAGCAAGACGCTGAAGGACGCGCTCAACGAGGCGCTGCGCGACTGGGTCACGAACGTCGAAAACACCTTCTACATCATCGGCACCGTCGCCGGGCCGCACCCCTACCCCATGATGGTGCGCGACTTCCAGAGCGTGATCGGCGAGGAATGCCTGCGCCAGATGCCCGAGATGCTGGCCGACCTGGGCCTGCCCGGCAACGGCGCGCAGGCGCAGCCGGACGCGGTGATCGCCTGCGTCGGCGGCGGCAGCAACGCCATGGGCATCTTCTACCCCTACATCCCCCACGAGCGGGTGCGCCTGATCGGCGTGGAAGCGGCCGGCAGCGGCCTGGACAGCGGCCGCCACGCTGCGTCGCTGCAGCGCGGCGTGCCTGGCGTGCTGCACGGCAACCGCACCTACGTGCTGCAAAACGCCGACGGCCAGATCACCGAGACGCACTCCGTCAGCGCCGGCCTGGACTACCCCGGCGTCGGCCCCGAGCACGCCTGGCTGAAGGACAGCGGCCGCGCCGAGTACGTGGGCGTGACCGATGCCGAGGCGCTGGAGGCCTTCCATCGCCTGTGCCGCACCGAGGGCATCATCCCCGCGCTGGAGTCCAGCCACGCGATCGCCTATGCCATGAAGCTCGCGCCGACGCTGCGGCCCGATCAAAGCCTGCTGGTCAACCTCTCGGGCCGGGGCGACAAGGACATCGGTACCGTGGCCGACCTGTCCGGCGCCGACTTCTATTGCCGCCCCAGCTGCCGCGGCCAAAGCGTCAAGACCGCCGCGCCGATCCACCTGACCCCAGGAGCCGTGCAATGAGCGCCCCCCGCTTGGCCGCCACGTTCGAGCGCCTGCGCGCGAGCGGTCGCCGCGCGCTCATCCCCTTCGTCACCGCGGGCTTTCCGCAGCCCGACGTCACGGTGGACCTGCTGCACGCCATGGTGGCCGCCGGCGCCGACGTCATCGAGCTGGGCGTGCCGTTTTCCGACCCGATGGCCGACGGCCCGGTGATCCAGCGCGCCGGCGAGCGCGCGCTGGCTGCGGGCATCGGCCTGGCGCAGGTGCTGCAGATGGTGCGCGACTTCCGCGCCCGCGACACGGCGACACCGGTGGTGCTCATGGGCTACGCCAACCCCATCGAAGCGTGGGAACATCGCCACGGCGCGGGCAGCTTTGCGCGCGAGGCGGCCGCCGCGGGCGTGGACGGCGTGCTGGTGGTGGACTACCCGCCCGAGGAATGCGAGGCCTTCGCAGCCACGCTGCGCGCGCACGGGCTGGATCTGATCTTTCTGCTGGCCCCCACCAGCACCGACGAGCGCATCGCGCTCGTGGGCCAGCTGGCCAGCGGGTATGTCTACTACGTCTCGCTCAAGGGCGTTACCGGCGCGGCGCACCTGGATACGGCGTCGGTGGAGGCGATGTTGCCGCGCATCCGCGCCCATGTCAAAGTGCCCGTCGGCGTGGGGTTTGGCATCCGGGATGCGGCCAGCGCCCAGGCCGTGGCGCGCAGCGCCGACGCCGTCGTCATCGGCACCCGGCTCATCCAGTTGCTCGACAACGAACCGCGCGAGCGCGCCCCCGCCGTGGCGGCGGCGTTCGTACGCGACATCCGCACCGCGCTCGACGCGCTACCCAAGGCCGCCTCGGCTGGCGCATAATCGCGCGCACACCGGCGCCGCGCGCCCCGCCACGCCTCGGCCTGCGCGTCACGGGCGGCGCTGCCATCGCAAGGAGTTGCCATGTCCTGGCTGGAAAAACTGCTGCCCCCCAAGATTGCCTCCGCTGGTGGCCAGCGGCGCAGCATCCCCGAGGGTCTGTGGGTCAAGTGTCCGAGCTGCGACGCCGTCCTGTACAAGACCGACCTGGAAAAAAACCTCAACGTCTGCCCGCACTGCGCGCACCACCACCGCATCGGGGCGCGCGCGCGGCTGGACGCCTTTCTCGACCCCGAGGGCCGCTACGAGATCGGGCAGGAGGTGCTTCCGGTCGATCCCCTCAAGTTCAAGGACAGCCGCAAGTACCCCGAACGTCTGAAAGAGGCGCTCGAAGCCACGGGCGAGACCGACGCCCTCATCGTCATGGGGGGCGCGGTGCACACCCTGCCCGTGGTCGTGGCGTGCTTCGAGTTCGACTTCATGGGCGGCTCCATGGGCTCGGTGGTCGGTGAGCGCTTCGTGCGCGGCGTGGAAAACGCCATCGAGCAAAAAGTGCCCTTCATCTGCTTTACCGCCACCGGCGGCGCGCGCATGCAAGAAGGGCTGCTGTCACTCATGCAAATGGCCAAGACCAACGCGGCGCTCACCCGCCTGGCCAAGCAGCGCCTGCCCTACATCAGCATCCTGACCGACCCCACCATGGGCGGCGTGTCGGCGGGCTTCGCCTTCATGGGCGACGTGGTGATCGCCGAGCCCAAGGCGCTCATCGGCTTTGCTGGCCCGCGTGTGATCGAAAACACCGTGCGCGTCAAGCTGCCGGAGGGCTTTCAGCGCGCCGAGTTTTTGCTGCAAAAAGGCGGCATCGACATGATCTGCGACCGGCGCGAGCTGCGCAGCACCGTGGCCAACGTGCTGGCCATGCTCACGCGCCAAAGCGCCGACGCGGTCGCTTGAAGCGGCGGCACATGGGGCCGGAACAGGTGGCGCTGCTGGCGGCCGTGGCGCGGCATGGCAGTCTGGCGGCCGCCGCGCGGGCGCTCGGCCTGGTGCCCAGTGCGCTGACCTACCGGGTGCGGCAGATGGAGCAGGCGCTCGACGTGCTGCTGCTGGACCGGCGCTCGCGCCGCGCCCGGCTGACCCCGGCCGGGCAAGAACTGCTGCGGGCTGGGGACGCGTTACTGCGCGAATGGGACGCGTTGGCGCAGCGCGTACGGCGCATCGCCACCGGCTGGGAAGCCGAACTCACCATCGCGGCCGATGCCGTCATCTGCCCGCGCACGCTGCTCGAGCTGTGCGAGGCCTTCTACGCCCTGGGGGCGCCCACCCGGCTGCGGCTGCGGGGCGAGACCCTCTCCGGCACCCTGGAAGCGCTGCTCAGCGGCCAGGCCGATCTGGCTCTAGGGGTAACACTGGAGCGGACGCCGACCGCAGAAATCGGCTTGCAACCCCTGGGCAACGTCCCGTTTTGCTTTGCGGTGGCGCCACACCACCCGCTGGCCAGAGCGGCTGAACCGCTGACCCCGGCAGACATCCGCGCCCATCGCATCGTGGCGGTGGCCGACACCGCGCCGCAGGGCGGGCTGACGGTGGGCCCGCAGCCGGGCCAGGATGTGCTGACCGTGCCCAGCATGGCCATGAAACTGCAGGCCCAGCTGCGTGGACTGGGCTGCGGCTGGTTGCCGCAGCCGCTGGCGCAGCCTCACGTGAACGCCGGGCACCTGGTGCTCAAGGCCACGACGTTGCCAGCCCGCGTCGTGCCCACCGCCTACGCCTGGCGCCAGACGGCGCGGCCCGTCGGCAGTGGCGCCCCGCGCACGGGACCGGCGCTGCACTGGTGGCTGCAACGGCTAGCCGATCCGCTGACGCGCGACGCCCTGTTGATGAAGCGCCCGGGGCATGATGCGCCGCTGGCGTGAGTCGCGTGGCGGCTGCGCTACCATCGGCGGGTCATCCCATCGGTGTTTCCTCCTTCCCACCGAAAGTTCGCCCCATGCCGCGCCGCCGATCTGCCCCCACCCCGCTGCCTCCGAAGCGCCCTCGGCGCAGACCGGCGGCCGAACCGTCCATCGCGCCACCCACGCCCCGGCGGGTGGCGGTAGTGGGCGCTGGCATCGCCGGCATCACCGCGGCGCGCACCCTCGCGCAGGCAGGCTGGCACGTCACCGTGTTCGAAAAGAGCCGGGGCGCCGGTGGCCGCATGGCCACGCGCCGCACGGATTGGGGCGACTTCGACCACGGGGCGCAGTTTTTTACGGTGCGCGACACGCGCTTCGAGCTCGCCCTGCGCGCCACGCAGGCCCCGATCGCCGCATGGGATGCGACCTGGGTGCGCGTGCTCGACGCCACCGCATCCCGGCTGGCCGTCGCCCCTGCCCCCACAGAGACGCGCTGGGTCGCTACGCCGGGCATGAGCGCGCTCGTCAAGCATTGGGCACAACCGTTGGCCGATGGCACGCTCGGGCAGTGCCACTGGGTCACGCGCGTGGTGCGGCTGGAACCCGACGCCATCGCGCCCACGCGCTGGCAACTCCGCCTGGAGGGCGCGCCGGACGCGGCCGACGCACCGGCGGTGATGGGCGGCTTCGATGCGGTGCTGCTCGCCATCCCGCATCCGCAGGCACGGGAGCTGCTGGCCGCCAGCGCCCTGGCACCCACGTGGCAACAGCGCTTGGACGAAGAGGTAGCGGTCGCCCCCTGCTGGACGCTGATGGCCGCCTGGCCACACGCCGTGGCGGGCCCGAGCCAGCGCTTGGGGCCGCATTGGGACGCCGCCCGCAGCGACCACCATCGCCTGGCCTGGGTGGCGCGCGAGCCCAGCAAACCCGGACGCGGCCCGGTAGAGCGCTGGGTCGCGCAAGCCAGCCCCGCGTGGTCGGCCGAACACCTGGAGGACGACCCCGAGCGCGTGCTGGCCAAGCTGCTCAAGGGCTTTGCCGAGGTCACCGGCATCCGCGCTACTCCCGCGCACGCCACCGTGCACCGCTGGCGCTACGCGCAGACGCAGCGACCGCTCGGCGAGCCGTACCTGTGGGACGCGCAGCGCGGCCTGGGGCTGTGCGGCGACTGGTGCCTGGGGCATCGGGTCGAGCACGCCTTCCTGTCGGGGTTGGAGCTGGCGCTGGCCATGCTGGAGGGCTGATGGCCGCAGCGGCAACGGCCTATCGGGGCCGCTTCGCCCCATCGCCCACCGGTTGGCTGCATGCGGGATCGCTGGTGGCGGCGTTGGCCAGTTGGCTGGATGCGCGCGCCCACGGTGGGCACTGGCTGGTGCGCATCGAAGACGTGGACCGCCCGCGCTGCGTGCCCGGCGCGGCCGAGGGAATCCTGGCGCAATTGCGCGCCTGCGGCCTGTGGCCAGATGAGCCGCCGTGGTGGCAGTCGCAGCGCGAAGCGGCCTACCAGGCCGCGCTGCAGCACCTCATCGACGCGGGCTGGGCCTATCCGTGCCACTGCACCCGGCAAGCGATCGAAGCCGCGTGGCAGGCACGCGGCGTGCAGCGCACGCGCCACGCGGCCCTTCCCTACCCTGGCACCTGCCGCCCGGAGCATGGCGGACCGAGCCCGGCCCGCGGTCACGGCGCGCACGCCTGGCGCCTGCACGTGGACCGGGTGCTGGCCGACCTGGGCCTGCCCACGCCGCTGACGTGGCATGACCGGCGCCTGGGGGCCCAGGCGCAAGATGTCTCGGCCGCGGTGGGCGACTTCGTGCTACGGCGCGCCGACGGTTGCTGGGCCTACCAGTTGGCCGTGGTGGTGGACGATGGCGCGCAGGGCATCACCGACGTGGTACGCGGCGAGGATCTGGCCGACAACACCCCGCGGCAGATCGTGCTGCAACGCGCCCTGGGACTGCCAACGCCGCGCTACCTGCACACCCCGCTGGTGTGCGCCCCCAATGGCGAGAAGCTCTCCAAACAAACCGGTGCGGCCCCGCTGAAGCTTGACGACCGACAGGCGGCCCTATCGGCCCTGGCCGCCGCCGCTGCGGTGCTCGATTTGCCGGCACCCGCCCCGGGCGCGGCGGAAGTGGAGACGGCGCTGGCCGCGTGGACCCGCCTGTGGCAGCAACGCTGGGCGTGAGCGGGATCTCTACAATCCCACCCGTGAGCGACCACCTGCCTGAATCTGCTTCGGCCGCCCCTACTGGCGTGCCCCACCCCAAAACCATCCGCAGCTATGTGCTGCGCGCCGGCCGCACCACGAGCGGCCAGGCCAAGGCCCTGCAAACGCTCGGGCCGCGCTTCGTGCTGCCCTACGCACCCGTGCCGCTGATCCCGGAAGCGGTCTTTGGCCGACGCGCGCCGCTCATCCTGGAAATCGGCTTTGGGATGGGCGATGCCACGGCGCACATCGCACGCTTGCGGCCCGACGACGACTTTCTGGGCTGCGAAGTGCACGAGCCCGGTGTAGGCGCGCTGCTCAAGCGCATCGGCGAGCTGGGGCTGACCAACCTGCGCATCATTCAACGCGACGCGGTGGAGGTGCTCACCCACATGCTGGGCGAGGGGTCGCTGGACGGCGTGCACATCTTTTTTCCCGACCCGTGGCACAAAAAGCGCCACCACAAGCGCCGCCTGATCCAGCCGCCGTTCGTGGCGCTGCTGGCCAGCCGACTCAAGCCTGGCGGCTACGTGCACTGTGCCACGGACTGGCAGCCCTACGCCGAACAAATGCTGCAGGTGCTGGGGGCCGAGCCACGGCTGCGCAACGCCAGCACCGACCCCAGCCTGGGCGGCTATGCGCCGCGGCCCGCCTACCGGCCGATGACCAAGTTCGAGCAACGTGGCCTGCGCCTGGGCCACGGCGTGTGGGACCTGGTATTCGAACGCCGCCATGACGACGCCTGACCCGCTGGACGCGCGCGCCTGGGAGGGGCTGCTCCCGCTGGCCGAGCAGGCCATCGGCCTGTCCGACCCCAACCCGCGCGTGGCGTGCCGGCTGCTCCTGCGTGACGGCCGGGTGTTCGAGGGCCACACCCAGGCCGCAGGGCAGGCGCACGCCGAGGTGATGGCCCTGCGCGCCGCGCAGGCGGCTGGCGCGGACGTGCGCGGCGCCACCGCCTTCGTCACGCTGGAGCCGTGTAGCCACCATGGACGCACCCCTCCGTGCTGCGATGCGCTCGTTGCCGCCGGCGTCGCCCGCGTCGTCGTCGCCACCGAGGATCCGAACCCGCGCGTCAGCGGGCAAGGCCTGGCACGGCTGCGGCAGGCGGGCGTGCAGGTGACCGTGTTGCCCCCGGATCATCCCGTCGCCGTGGCGACGCGCGAGCTCAACATCGGCTTTTGGCAGCGCATGCGCCACGGTCGCCCGTGGGTGCGCATGAAGGTGGCCGCCTCGCTCGACGGCGTCACGGCGCTGCCCAATGGCGTCAGCCAGTGGATCACCAGCCCCGAGGCGCGCACCGACGGCCACGCCTGGCGCCGCCGCGCGGGCGCCGTACTCACGGGCATCGGCACCGTGCGCCAGGACGACCCGCGCCTGGACGTGCGGCTGGTGCCCACGGCGCGCCAGCCGCTGCGCGTGGTGCTCGACTCGGCCCTGGAGATCGACCCGGACGCGCGCATCCTGCAGCCGCCAGGCGAAGTGTTGCTCTACACCGCCAGCGACCCGGCTGCCACCGCACGCCAGCGCGCCGCACTGCACGCACTGGGCGTGACCATCATCGACCAGCCCGGGCCCCCCAAAACCCCTGGCGGGTCCCCCAAGGTCGATCTGGCCGCCGTGCTGGCCGACCTGGCCGCGCGCGAGGTCAACGAGCTGCACATCGAAGCGGGCGCTGCGCTCAACGCCTCGTGGTGGCGCGCCGGGCTGGTGGACGAGCTGCTGCTGTACCTCGCGCCCCGCCTGTTGGGCCAAGGCTTGGGACTGACCACACTGGGGCCACTCGACCGGCTGGACGACGGCTGCGCGCTCGCCTTCGTCGCGGTCGACCCCGTCGGGCCGGACCTGCGCGTGCGCGCCCGCGTGCCGGGGCGCACGCCCTACTGACCCCCGGCGACCATGGCCCATCTGCCCAAAAACGGAGCCTTGCCCCTGCGCGATGGCGTCTCGCCCAGTTGCGTGGCTCTACCCCGCCTGCGCCAGTGCCCATGGCCCACGCTGCTGGACTACCTGGCCGCGCGCTTGCCGCGCATCCCGCGCGCCGAATGGCAGGCGCGGCTGCGCGCTGGCCATGTGGTGGACGACGACGGGCGCGCGCTGGATGAATACACCCCCTACTTGCACGGCCAACGCGTCTATTACTGGCGCACATTGGCCGATGAGGCGCCTGTGCCGTTTCAGGAGACCGTGCTCTACCGCGATGCGCACCTGGTGGTGGCGGACAAGCCGCACTTTCTGCCCGTCACGCCCGGGGGGCGCTACGTGCGCGAGACGCTGCTCGTGCGCCTCAAGCGCGTGCTCGACCTGCCCGATCTGAGCCCGCTGCACCGCATCGACCGCGAAACCGTCGGGCTCGTCGTCTTTAGCGTACAGGCGCACGAACGCGACGCCTACCAGCGCCTGTTTCGCGAGCGGCGGGTGGACAAAACGTATGAAGCGATCGCCCCGTGGCGCGACGGACTGCGCTGGCCGCTGCGCCGCACCAGCCACCTGCGCGAGGATGAAAAGGCATTTTTTCGCATGCGCGAAGCCGCGCCCGAGGAGGGGCTGCCCGCCAACAGCGAGACCTGGATCGAACCGCTGGAACGCCTGGACCCCCAGGCAGAATACGCGCGCTACCGCCTGCGCCCGGTGACCGGCAAGCGCCACCAGCTGCGCGTGCACATGGCTGCACTCGGCTTGCCCATCGTGGGCGACCAGTTTTACCCCGTGGTGCGCCGTGGCCCGGACGAACCCGAGGACTACACGCAGCCGCTGCAACTGTTGGCGCGCGCCATCGCTTTCGATGACCCCATCACCGGCGAGCGCCGCGTGTTCGAGAGCCTGCGAAGCCTCTCTCCGTCATGTTTGCAGGCCATCTCATGACACGCACCTGATGCTAACCGTCTCGAAGCCGTGATCGATCAAGTCGTCAAACACGCCGATGTCACGGTCATCGCACGCCGGGACGCGCCTGATGCGGTAGTGATGTCGCTCGACACCTTCAACAGCCTCATGGAGACCGTTCATCTGCTGCGCTCGCCTGCCAACGCCGCGCACCTGGCCCGCTCCACCGCGCAGTACCACCAAGGAAAGGTCAAGCAGCAGGATCTGGTCGATGGCGATTGAGGACTAACCGCTCAAGCGCACCTGGACCCTGGCTGCCTGGGAGGACGACGAATACTGGCAAGGCCAGGACCAGAAAACCCAGCGTCTCCTTTGGGAAGTCGCTCACTTCAACACCTTCTCGATCCAATCCCAGCGCCTGTCCTTGACCATCACGAACCGGCAACGGCCTTCCGACAGCTTGGCCCACAGGTCGCCGATCAAGCGGTCATCCTCAGCGCCGTTCCAGCGATCCGCGCCCTTGTATTCAACCGCCAGAATCGGCCCGGGTTGGTCGGCTGAGCCTGGCAACTGGCACAGGAAATCCGGGTAGAAACGGCCATCGGCTTTCTGCAGAAAGAAGGAACAACCTTCGCGCCGAACCAAGTTGCGCACCCAGAACCGGATGCGGCCTTGTTGCGCCCACATATCCAACTGGCAGGCACACTCAAACTCCTCCTTGCTGTCGAAGTCGCCGATGCGCCCGTAGAAATGCTTGCGGAAGTCGAAGTGCCCAAAGCGCCCGTCGTAGTCGCGGCTGGGCGCATAAGCCTGCGGATGAAACTCGTAGGCATATTGATCCGTCACCGCCACGCGCGTGGCCGCATCGTCACCAAACAGTGCCTGCTGGTAGGCCTTGCCGACCGCCTGCTGGCGCAGTTCACGAATGCGCGCCTCGAGCAGATTGCGGATCAGGAATTTCTGCAAGTTGGCGCGCGCCAGCGTGAAGCCGTCCCGGCGCAGTAAATCGGTGAGCCATGCAGCGACGAATGCCCGCTTGCTGGCGTGGGTCAGCGACGGCTCCGGCAGGTTGCGGCACAGCCAGGTGGCCAGGCGCACCTCATCCCAGTTTTCGGGTTGGTAAACGAGGCCCAGATCGCGCTGTAGCTCGGGCAAAAAGCGCGACACCACGTGGCCGCCATCATCGATGTCGATCTCGCCGCCTGCGTACACCTTCAGCGCAGCATGCAAAGCCGTCAGGTCGTCGGCGGTCGGTGCCGCATCGTGGGGCGAGAGGTCCCACGGATAGTCGAGCACTTCTGGGTCATCGAACAGTTGCAACTCGCCCTGCACACGCAAGGCCAGTTGCGGCACGCGCAAGCGCTCGCCCAATTCGGCGGGCGTCTGGAAAAACTCGATCGCCGTGGTGCGGCTGACTTCGGCGGCTTGCACAATCGCCGCCGCGGCAGTTTCGGAAGTCACCGAAACCTTGAGCATTTCGGCTTCATCTTCGGTAAGCGGCGTGCTGATCGTCAGCGTGCCCCGCTTGCCGTCCCAGCTCACCTTGTCGCGCACCGGCTTGGGCACACGCTTCAGGTCGGGCTTTTCGGACAAGGTAATCGCCACGGGCCGGACAATGACGCGCCCGGCGTGCCCATCCAGATCCAGCCGGGCTTGCTCTGCCTTCGCTGCAGTGACGAACTCGGCCACCTCGCGCCGCTCGAACCCCGCGCCCACCACCAGCCGGTCGCGTAGGGCGCTGGCGGTTTCGGCAAAACTGCGCGACACCACAAAGGCATAAGACTGGTTGAGCGCCTTGGCCTGCCGATGGGCCGCACCCGGCTGGCGCAAAATGCGCCCGAGCAACTGCTCCACCGCCGTCGCGGATCGAAGCTCCGCCATGCTTACCAGAATGTAGGCAAACGGGCAGTCCCAGCCTTCGGCCAGCGCCTTCTGGGTGATGACGAACTTTACCGGGCAGGCGGGGTCGGACAGCCCTAGCTTGTAGTCCGCATCGATCTGCTCCAGCCCTTTTTCCTCGCCGGTGGCGACGACGATTTCGCTGGCCGGGATACCGTGGTGGGTGATCAGTTCGTTCTTCACCTTCTCGACATCCAGCGTCTCCACCCCCGCACGGCGCGGCTCTGCCTGGATCAACACCAAGGGACGCAGATACGGGGCGCCCGCGCGTCGCTCCTCGTCCGCCAGCTTGTGCAGCGCATCGCGGCGGGCGATGGCATCGGCCAGGCACTGCTGCCAGTTCGGTTCCGTTTCCAGCACGACGGGCAGCTTGATCATTTCCTCCGCCTTGAGTTCTGCGGCGGACACGCTGTGCAGCACGTTGCTCGGCGTGCGTTCCAGGTCGGGCGTGGCGGTCAGCTCCATCACGCCGCTGGGGCGAAAGCGCGCCAGCATGTCGAAGGCCAGTTCGGTGCGGCTGTTGTGCGCCTCATCGACGATCACGAAGGGTCGGCGCAGGCGCAGCACGTTGGCGAGCGAATACGGCGTCGTGGCATCCGGCCCTTCGCCCTCCTTCAGCAAAGCGTCGCGCTGCGCGGGCGAGAGGTGCTCGAAGTGATGCATCAGCGCACCGCTGGACTGATACACCTTGCGGCACTCTTCCTCTTCCACCTGAAACGCCTGCCGCGTGGCAACGATCACCGTCGTCGAGGTGTCCAGCGTGGCGCGGGTGACGCTCTTGGCCTCTTCCAGATCCAGCACCGTCACCGGGCCCGCCTCGCGCAGCGCCGCATGGTAGGGGTGATGACGATCCCTGAGTGCCTTGAGCGTCTGCTCACGAATCGGCTTGCTGGGCACCAGCCACAGAATCACGCTGTGCTCGCTGCGCAGCAGATGGGTATTGACGAGCGCCACGCTTTTGGCCGCCAGCCAGGTCTTGCCGCCGCCGGTGGGCACGCGCAGACAGAAATACGGCATGTCGGCCGGGAAGCCCGACAGCGGGTTA
>Ga0308017_1000134_pt1 | contig 24101 bp, 13 predicted proteins | sample Neamet280_FD_203145 | JGI IMG/M metagenome (GOLD analysis project Ga0308017, IMG submission 203145) | Marine microbial communities from water near the shore, Antarctic Ocean - #280 | ecosystem: Environmental > Aquatic > Marine > Unclassified | place: Southern Ocean | collected 2014-10-01
CCCAGTAAAGTGCCTTCGCCATCGGTGTTCTTTCCAATCTCTACGCATTTCACCGCTCCACTGGAAATTCCCTTTACCCCTACTATACTCTAGTCTAATAGTTTCGACTGCGATTTTGAAGTTGAGCTTCAAGATTTAACAGTTGACTTATTAAACCACCTACAGACGCTTTACGCCCAGTGATTCCGGATAACACTTGCATCCTCCGTATTACCGCGGCTGCTGGCACGGAGTTAGCCGATGCTTATTCTTCAGGTACACGTCATTTATTCCTCCCTGAAAAAAGAGGTTTACAACCCATAGGCAGTCATCCCTCACGCGAGATTGCTCCGTCAGGCTTTCGCCCATTGCGGAAAATTCCCCACTGCTGCCTCCCGCAGGAGTCTGGACCGTGTCTCAGTTCCAGTGTGTCTGATCGTCCTCTCAAACCAGATACTGATCGTCGCCTTGGTAAGCCATTACCTTACCAACAAGCTAATCAGCCGCAAGCTTCTCTCTAGGCGGAAAAATCCATTTTACTCGAAAGCATATGGGGTATTAGCAATCGTTTCCAATTGTTGTCCCCCTCCTAAAGGCAAATTCTTACGTGTTACTCACCCGTCCGCCACTTGAGTTTAAAACTCTCGTACGACTTGCATGTGTAAAGCATCTCGCCAGCGTTCATCCTGAGCCAGGATCAAACTCTCTTTAAATTTCCATAAATTTGTTTTTTTTTTTAACTTCAATAAAGAAGTTCATTTCATAAAGTTAACTAGTATGGTAACTTAAGAATTCTACTCTACTAGAGTTTCACTCGCATAAATAGTTTAAACTTAAAAAATAAGTATCATAATCTTGAATATAGTAATTTTGTTTATTAGAACTACTAATTATTTAGTAATTAGTAGTTCTAATATTGACTTAATAAACTTAAAAAAAGTTACTAAGTGGATTATTTAGCATATGATCTGGTAATAAGTGCAGATCTAAATCACTGTAAGCTGTTTGCATATAGTCTAAAATATCTGGTCGTTCACTAAACCAAAATTCTCTTATATCATCAGGAATCGGATGTCTATACCATAATGCTGGTAAATAATGAAAAACAATCACATCTTTCATTTCATTATTTATGACAAGTTGTGTTTTTTCCCCTTCACTTGGTAGAAACGGCATCGTAAATACCAAATGATTTAAACTATCGGCCATAACACCGAGAGCTCCAAGAAAAACACTTCCAGTAACATTTACTCCAAATATAGAAGGAACAATTCCTTGTAGAGTTTCTTCTGTCCAATCAACCGCAGTTGTAAGATAAGACCATGGAAATGTATAAGGATTGATATAAATAAGCCAAGATATTGCAATATGGAGGATTACCATTTGTGAATAAAACATTAGACCAATAAATAGAACCTCACGAGTAATTTCTAACAAACTAATATCTAAACAAATATTTAATTTGACTTGAATAAATTCTGAGAGCCAATCAGGCAAAAAGAAAATATTTCTATAATTTTCGATGTAGAAATTATAAAATCCCTCATCTTGAGTTTCATATATATAGCGTGGAAGTGTCTCCACTCTTGGTGCTGGTCCAAATATCATCTCAAACCAGGTCTCAGGACGTTGTGCAGGAGGAAAATACGTTATCCGTTTTGGAAGTTTATTGAAAGCGTCGTTACTTTGTAGAACCTTCGAAATAGTTGGCATACCAGTATTTTCTGGATGTCCTAGCCATTCAGCCCTGTCATTAAACCATGATACAGATACGTTGTAAATAAAATCTCGAACTAAGGCAAATTTTTCATCTAAACCCATTTTGAATTCGTATTAAAGTTAATAAATATTTAGTTACTAAAAAAATCATAGGGTATAGTGTCGTACATCTATATCATAATATAAAATGAAAAAATTTTAAAGTATAAATTTTAAAAAATTCTAATTATTAATATTCGACGGTTCAAAATTAAAATTAATGAGTTGAATAATGTATTTACTAAAAATATTGATTTGATTAACCATGATACTGAGGAAAGATAATTAAGCTATATTCTCTTTTTATGTTAGTAGAAATGAATCAAATATTTCAGTTCAGATAAGATTGAGATATCTTCCGAGAAAACTTTATGAAAACCATGCTCAGATTTATTGGCCTCATAATCTTCAGTGGAAATCCAATGAAAAATAAAGGTGATTTTAGTATTTAAAATAAAAAATAATTGTGTTAATAAAATCTTGTTCTGGTAAGATTTCATTAACTAATACTTATTATTAAGAAAAGTAGTTATCTCAATCAAAACTTTAGTATTTTTATTCTGATAACGTTTACGTCCTTCGTATTAAAAATAAATATAAAGTGTCTATAATTATAAAACCAATCAGTTCAATCTCAGAAAACATCCAACCAATCAATGTAGTAGTATTGATTTGAGTTGAATAAATTATAGTCTTGTGTTAACATTTTATAGGTATAGGATTTCATTTAACTAGTTTTTAGTGTTTTTTATTAATTGTTTATTATCGTGTTTAGCTCTATTTAATTGAAAATAGATATTCTTTAAATCACGGCAATGGTCTAGATATGTAGTTTTCAATATTAAAGCTTACTAATTATTTAGTGTGACAATTATACATAATAGCATAATTAGAACATATTGATGTACTCGCTTAATACAATAAACATGAGTTATTTTTATATTTGTTATTATTTTATTTATCCTATATTATCTTTGTTCTAAAATACTGTTGTATTACAATACATAAACATTTTAGGTTAAGGTCAAGGTCATAATATAAAAATATTATTAAAGATTTAATTGTTATATTAATAAAAAATACCATATGGTGTAATAATATTTCTTACTACTATGGTATTTTTTATTAATACAATCTGTTATATATCTAGTATTTGAAAGTTGAGGATTAAAGGTTGAAATCAGTATTAATATATTTCCATTAACATATCTATATTAATATACCTATATTAACATATCTATAAGGGTAAGAAATTAACCTTAATCTTTTTTGTAAACACCAAATACATTATACATATGGTGTCAAGACTAGCCAATACCTTTAGGTTCGATTCTACATCAAATTATTTTATTGTTTCTTGCATTATATTTAAATTCACTCATTTTAGAATGAATTTTAGCTGAGTACAATACACTTTTAGATTTAAACTTGAAGAGATTTAGAAGGCCTTATAAGCTTTCTAAGGATGACTTAGAATAAAAGTCAGATATTGCTAACAACATTAACAGTGAATCCTAATATTAATATTTAATTTACATATCTTATTTTCTAAAATGAAAATTTAAAAAGGTTAAAAAAACTATTTAACCTTTTTAAATAAAAATTAAGCGAATTTTCCAGAAGTTGATGCAATAACAAATGAAGCATATGTTAAAATATAACCAACGGAGAAATGCACTAAACCAACTAGACGTGCTTGAACAATTGATAAAGCAACTGGTTTGTCACGCCAACGAATTAAGTTTGCAAGTGGTGTACGTTCATGAGCCCAAACTAATGTCTCAATTAATTCTTGCCAATAACCACGCCAAGAAATTAAGAACATAAATCCTGTAGCCCAAATTAAATGACCAAATAAGAATGTCCAAGCCCAAACTGATAAGTTGTTCATACCAAATGGATTATAACCATTAATTAATGGTGATGAATTTAACCATAGATAATCTCGTAACCAACCCATAATATAGTTTGATGACTCATTAAATTGACCTGGATTACCACCCCAAATTGTCATATGTTTCCAATGCCAATAGAATGTTACCCAACCAATTGTATTTAACATCCAAAACATCGCTAAATAGAAAGCATCCCATGCTGAAATATCACATGTTCCACCACGTCCTGGACCATCACAAGGGAAACTATAACCAAAGTCTTTTTTATCTGGCATTAATTTCGAACCTCGGGCATCTAATGCACCTTTTACTAAAATTAATGTTGTTACATGTAAACCTAACGCAATAGCATGATGAACTAAGAAATCACCGGGGCCAATTGTTAAGAATAAATCATTTTTATCGCTATTAATAGCTTCTAACCAACCTGGTAACCAAACTTGATTGCCGGCAACTGTAGCAGGACTAGTCGCTGATGAAAGTAAAACATTAAATTCATAGACTGCTTTACCAGATGCAGCTTGGATATATTCTGCAAAAACAGGTTCAAACAAAATTTGTTTTTCTGGTTGACCAAATGCAACTACTGTATCATTGTGAATATATAAACCTAATGTATGGAAACCTAGGAATAGTGATACCCAGCTTAAATGTGAGATGATTGCTTCTTTATGCTCTAACATTCGTGCTAAAACATTACCTTTATTTAATTCAGGGTCATAATCACGAACAAAGAATATAGCACCATGTGCAAAAGCTCCAACCATTAAGAAACCAGCAATATATTGATGATGTGTATATAGAGCAGCTTCTGTTGTAAAATCTTTTGATAAAAATGCATATGGAGTTAATGCATACATATGTTGAGCTGTTAATGATGTAGCAACACCTAAACTTGCTAATGCTAAACCTAACTGCATGTGTAAAGAATTTGTGATTGTTTCAAATAATCCTACATGACCTGCGCCTAATCGGCCTCCTGGCGGTCGGTGAGCATCTAAAATTTCTTTCATATTATGTCCAATACCGAAGTTTGTTCGATACATATGACCAGCCACAATAAATACAACAGCGATTGCTAATTGATGATGTGCAATATCACTTAACCACAATGATTGAGTTTGTGGGTGAAAACCACCTAAAAATGTTAAAATTGCTGTTCCTGCTCCTTCACTAGTACCATAAACATGTGCAGCACTGTCAGGATTTTCAGCATAAACTGTCCAATTACCAGTAAAAAATGGAGTTAAACCAGCTGGATGTGGTGGAGTCGTTAAGAAATTGTCCCAACCAACATGAACACCACGTGACACAGGAATTGCTACGTGAACAAGATGTCCAGTCCAAGCTAGTGAACTAACACCTAATAAACCTGATAAATGATGATTTAAACGTGATTCATTATTTTTAAACCATGATAAACTTGGTCTAAATTTTGGTTGTAAATGTAACCAACCTGCAAATAATAATGCACATGAAAGTAATAATAGTCCAATTGATCCTGCAAATAATTCTTGATTAGTGCGGAAACCAATTGTGTACCACCATTGATATACACCTGAATATGCAAGATTAACAGGATAAGCATTTCCTTTACTAAATGCTTTTAAAGCAGAATCACCAAAGTGTGGATCCCAAATTGCATGTGCAATCGGTTTCACTTTTAATGGGTTGCTAACCCACTTTTCGAAATTTCCTTGCCAAGCAACATGAAAAAGATTTCCAGAAGTCCATAAAAATATAATGGCTAAGTGACCAAAATGTGATGCAAAAATCTTTTGGTACAAATTTTCTTCTGTCATACCGTCATGAGCTTCTAAATCATGAGCAGTCGCGATTCCATACCAGATTCGTCGAGTTGCTGGATCTTGTGCTAGGGCTTGGCTAAATTTTGGGAATTTAGTTGCCATAATTATAAAATACCTTATTTATATAAATTTTAGTTATTAATAAAATATTAATTAATATTCTTAATATTTTATATATGATGAATGTAGTAAGCTTTGCGTAGAAATTTAACTAATTGATATTGAACGTGCCAAGAAGAATGACCACGTTGTCCCAATTCCACCTAGTAAATAATGAGCTAATCCAACAGCACGTCCTTGAGTAATACTTAACGCACGTGGTTGAATTGCTGGTGCAAAGTTTAACTTATTATGTGCCCAAACAATTGATTCGATTAATTCTTGCCAATACCCACGACCACTAAATAAGAACATTAAACTAAATGCCCAAATAAAGTGAGCTCCTAAGAAAATTAAACCATACGCTGATGAAGCAGATCCATATGACTGAATTACTTGTGAAGCTTGTGACCATAAGAAATCACGTAACCAACCATTAATCGTAATAGCACTTTTCGCAAAATTTCCACCAGTAATATGTGAAATACTACCGTCAGGTGAAACTGTGCCCCAAACATCTGATTGCATTTTCCAACTAAAATGGAAAATTACTACTGATATTGAATTATACATCCAGAATAAACCTAAAAATACATGATCCCAACTTGAACTTTGACATGTACCACCGCGACCTGGACCATCACAAGGGAAACGGAACCCTAAATTTGCTTTATCTGGAATTAATTTTGAACTTCGTGCATATAATACACCTTTTAATAAAATTAAAACAGTAACATGAATTGTAAAAGCATGAATATGATGTACCATAAAATCAGCAGTACCTAATTGAATAGGCATCATTGCAATTTTACCACCAACTTCAACTACTTCACCACCAAAGGCATAACTAGTCGTAGCCAATGCATTTGGAGCTGTTGTTCCAGGTGCTAATAAATGAATATTTTGAATCCATTGTGCAAATATCGGTTGTAATTGAATTGCTTTATCTGAGAACATATCTTGTGGACGTCCTAATGCTCGCATTGTATCATTATGAATGTAAAATCCAAACGCATGGCAACCTAAAAATATACAAACCCAATTTAAATGTGCAATAATCGAATCACGGTGGCGTAAAACTCTGTCTAATAAATTATTATAATTATTAGCAGGTGTATAATCACGAACCATAAAAATTGCTGCATGAGCAGCACCACCTACTACACAGAATCCACCAATCCACATGTGATGTGTAAATAAACAAAGTTGTGTAGCATAGTCAGTTGCAATATAAGGATATGGTGGCATCGCATACATATGATGAGCCACAATTATACTTAATGAACCTACCATAGCTAAATTAATTGCTAATTGAGCATGCCATGAAGTTGTTAAAATTTCGTATATACCTTTATGACCTTCGCCAGTAAAGGGTCCTTTATGAGCTTCTAAAATTTCTTTCATACTGTGACCAATACCCCAATTTGTACGGTACATATGACCAGCAATAATAAATAAAACGGCTAAAGCTAAATGATGATGAGCAATATCACTCAACCATAATCCTCCCGTTACAGGATTTAAACCACCTTTAAATGTTAAAAAATCTGAGTATTCACCCCATTGACCACCAAAAAATGGAGCTAATCCTTTTGAAAAGCTAGGATATAATTGACTCATTAATTCACGATTAATTAAAAATTCATGAGGTAATGGAATTTCTTGTGGTGACACACCAGCATCTAACAATTTATTAATTGGTAAGGCAATATGAATTTGATGGCCTGACCAAGATAAACAACCTAAACCTAATAAACCAGCTAAATGGTGATTCATCATTGATTCAGCGTTTTGAAACCACTCTAATTTAGGTGCGGCTTTATGGTAATGGAACCAACCTGCAAATAACATAATTGCTGACATAGCAAGTCCACCAATTGCAATCCAATACAATTCAACTTCACTTGTAATACCTTCAGCACGCCACATTTGGAACCAACCTGAAGTTGTTTGAACACCTTGGAAGTTACCACCGACATCGCCATTTAAGATTTCTTGGCCAACAATTGGCCAAACAACTTGAGAACTTTGTTTAATATTAACAGGATCATTTAACCAAGCTGAGTAGTTAGAAAAATATGCACCATGGAAATGCATACCACTAATCCATAAGAAGATAATTGCTAATTGTCCGAAATGTGCACTAAAAATTTTACGAGAAACTTCTTCTAAAGAACTTGTTTGACTATCAAAATCATGAGCGTCAGCGTGTAAATTCCAAATCCAAGTAGTTGTTTTTGGACCTTTTGCTAAAGTTCGAGAAAAGTGACCTGGTTGGGCCCATTTAGCGAAACTAGTTTCGACTGCGTCTTTTTCAACAAAGACTTGCACATTATTTGTACGACGATCTGTTGAGCTTATTGCCATCAATATTTCTCCTTGTTGGGAGATGAAAATCTATGAAACTCTCATAATCTAGAAAAACAGCTTTGTCTGTTCGTATGAGTTTTCTTATCTATGATTGTACATAATTTTGAAAAAAATATTTCAATAATAAAGTTTTTTTCTTAGACGACGGAATAGTATATTTATTTATTTTTAATTTAAAAATAAATATGATAATTGTTAATCTACATGTTTATTTATATGCGATATGTAAAGAACTAAAAAATATTAATAGAATTCTAAATAACTTTAGGATTATGCATAATTTCGATACTTTTTTCGATTATATAATTAAATCAAAGAAATAGTATGTTATTTAATCACGATTAGTTGAGTTGGATATATAAAATATTAAAAAAGAACTTAATCTTAACTTTAATATTTGATATTTATAAGTATAGAAAACTTGTATTAAAAAATTTAATACAAGTTAACTTTTAATATATTAATTCTTAATATAGCTACTTTGTTTCATTTGACCTTTTATAATACTATCTGTCAATAAAGTTAATATTAATTTTATTGATCTAACTGCATCATCATTTCCTGGAATTGGAATGTCGACTAAATCGGGATCACAATTTGTGTCTAGGATTGAAACTACTGGAATACCTAATTTCCGACATTCTGCAACAGCAGTTATTTCCCGCTTTTGATCGATAATAATAACAACATCTGGTAAAGTTGACATAGTTTTTATACCGTCTAAATATTTACGTAATTTCACCAATTCTTTTCGACGTAAAGCTCCTTCTTTTTTTGTTAATAAATCAAATGTTCCTCTTGATTCTTGATCTTCAAGATCTTTCAATTTTTCAATACGTTCTTTCATAGTTGTCCAATTGGTTAGCATACCACCTAACCATCGATGATTTACATAATATGAATTACATCTGATCGCTTCTTGTGCAATTAATGTTGTTACTTGACGTTTAGTACCAACAAATAAAACTTTATTATCTTTATTAGTAGCAACCTTCTCTAAATATAACATTGCTTTTTTTAATAAAGTTGCAGTTTGAATTAGATCTAAAATATGAATATTATTTACTTCACTATAAATATATGGGAACATCTTTGGATTCCATCGGTGAGCTTTATGACCGAAATGAACTCCTGCTTCTAATAACTTTGATAAACTGATATCAGACATAATATTTTTAAATTACTTATTTATATATACATAAATTTACGGAAACATTAACAAATTTTAAATAATTTGTCCAGTTTCTGTAGAAGACATAGGTTGTAAATCAAAAAGTTCTGTTGGATTAAATTTACTAAATTTATTTTTAAGTGAATATTTTTTAAAAGAATTTTTGTAATTTTGAGATCCTGTTCCCGCTGGAATTAAGTGACCAATAACAATATTTTCTTTTAAACCTCTTAACCAATCAATTCGACCTTCAATAGCAGCTTTTGTAAGAACACGAGTGGTTTCTTGAAAACTTGCAGCAGAAATAAAACTTGGATTATTTAACGCAGCTTTTGTAATCCCAAGTAATAATGGAACATAACACGCTATTTGTTTATTTTCACTTGTTAAAATTTTATTAATATATTGAATATGATATAAATCAATAACTTCTCGTTGTAGTAATGGAGTGTCACCTTCATAGGTAATTAAAACTTTAGTTGTCATTTGTTTAATGATAACTTCTAGATGTTTATCATTAATTGTCACACCTTGTGATTTATACACTGACTGTACAGAATTTAAGATAAATAATTGAACTTTTTTAAAACTTTTATGACTTGCTTCATAATTATCAGTTAATCTTGCATATTTAAATGTTTTAGTTCGGTCACATAAAAATAACTTTAATAGTCCGTAGTAGTTAAAATAAACTTTTACTAATTTGTGAGGATTAATTTTTTCGTTTTCTTTTATAGAAGTTCCAACTTTCTGAAATTCAAAATTGACATCTAAACTTGTTTTTTGAGATAATAAACCTTTTTTTTGGCTGGTAGGAATCCGTTTTATTAGACTAGTTTTCTTACGAGCTTCTAAAATTTCTTCAATTCGCGGTAAGCCTTGAACAATATCACCTGTAATCTCTTTTTCAAGATTTAATAATCCAAGAGTTTTCCCAGATTCAATGAATTCTGTATTTTTACAAAACACACTGTTAACATCCTGTTCAAAATAGTCCTCGGTTATAGAGTATAATCCAATAGCTTTTATTGATTTTGTAAAAGGTTGCTCAGTAAATTTTAATAATGTTAATTGACTTTTTAATTGATTCGTAACAATTTTTCGATTGTTATTCACAATTAATTCTGAACTTTGTACCATTACAGTTCTATCAAATCGAACCTTATTTATTGATTTACTTTTATTGGGACGTAATATTGTTTTAAGTTTTGGATTTAAACTGTTAGTTGTTATGGTAAATTTTTTCAAAAATTGAGGAATTAAACAACTGTAAAATTTCCCGTCTTTTTTTAAAAAAAACTTTGAAAATTCAGATTTTAAAGTAATTTTTTCATTTTGAAGATTAGTAGAATTCAAATTTTTTTTTATTAATAATTTCTTTAAATCATAATAATTTACAAATATATTTCTATTGGTAACCTGATTAATATTATTATTTAATTGTGGAATTACTTTATATTGTAAATTTGTTTTTATTGTTAAATTCTCATTTTTACAATTTGGGAAAAAATAGGGACGACCTTTTTGCACAGTAAATACTGTGTCATTTTCAATAATAATTTTACCAGTTTTTACTAAATTTGATTTACTCATAACAAAATCATTCAATTTTTTATTTGTAACTTCAGATTTGTTGATAATAGTACAATCATTATTAGAAATTAAAAATATTTGTTTCTCATTGTGTTTCTTTATTTTAAATTTTACTATTTCAAGTGAATTTGAGGTAAGAGTTTCTAAATAACCTAAAATATTATAATTACTTACAAATTGATTTTTTTGAATAAGAAAACAAGGATCGATGTTTTTATCTTTTAAATATGGTGAAATATAATTATTAAGATGAATTTTTTCAATGACGTTAAATTCAACTAAATTCTTATATTTATTATTTAATAATTCAATATTAATATGTTTCTTAAGAAGATTATTTGTCTTAAAAAGTAAAAGGTTTGCAATTAAATTAAGACTCTGTATTCCATTAATCCGTTGATTAGATTTATAAAAGTAAACGCCTATTGATTCTAAATTAAAATGTAACTGAGAATTGATATTTTGTTTTGCAAGAGGTTCAGATTGAGCTAAATATGGAAATTCATAAATTTGAATCGGACGAATTAAAAGTCGATCATGAGTTTTTCCACTAAGACATTCACAGAATGATAGATTTTGAAGTTCAACATTAGAAAATAAAGCTTCCCCAGGATAATAAACTTTTTTTTCTACTTTTTTCAATTTTTTACCTTTATAGACTAACCCAGATTTAATTGAAATTATTTGAACATTGTTAGGTTTTGAAGTAAGAGTGACAATACCTGATGTTTTTGAGAACAAATTTGGAATAAGTTCAAAGCCTTCTGAAATAAAATCTCCATCTTCAACAAACAAAATATTTTGCTCACATTTTGTTTTGTGAATTTCTTCTCCTAGCCAAATAACTGTACGAGATTTGACAGTTGGTTTTTTGGTTCCAGAATTTAATTTTAAAAATTTATCAATAAATTTCTTAAATTTTGACTCTACAATTTCTAATTTCTTTAATTTCCGGTTAGCATTTAATAACGTACGTTGAGCTTTAAGTAATTTATTAGGAGCACCATCCTGTTTGCGTCTAACTTTATCTAATGTACGTTCTAATATTTGGTAAACCTTGTCATTTTTTTTTGTTTTTGAGAGATACTCAGTTAAGAAATCAATATCCCATTCTATTTTTTTAATTTCCCACTTTGCTTTTTCAATATTTATTCTTGCTCGATTAATAGTATTTATTACTTTATCATGTTCCATATTTAGTTCAGCAACTTCATCTTCATATGGAAATAAACTATAATTATTCTTTTGAAAACAGATAAACTTCGTTTTCTTATTATTTTTTAAACTGTTGCGAAAATCGTAATAAAGAATGCCACCTGTTAATGTTAAAAAAGAATTAGTAATTAAAGTACCTAACTTATCATTACGCGTTAATTGCAAACAATTTTTAGAATACTTTTTCGTTATAGTTAAAAAATATTTTTTTTTGCCGAATGTTAATAGATAATTTTTATAATTTAAAGGTGAATGTAATTGTCTTAATTTCGAATTTCTGAACAAATATTTATTATGAATAACTTTTACTAGTCCTTGGTATAAACTTTTTTTGTTATTGATAAACGTTATAAATCCACTATAATGATTTATAATTTTTGTTCGAAAAATATAGCTAAACTGATTTAATTTATGATCGGGGTAAAAGTTTACAAATGAGTTTATTGGACTATTGTATAGTTGACCAGATAAGATCCAGATTAATTTATTGTTATTCAATAAATTAATTTTCTGTTTTAGTTTAGGAATAAAAATTTCACCACATGTATCACTTAAAATTGTTTTAATTTCTGTTTTAGTCTGTTTATTAGTATTAATTAATTCACCAATAACAGTGTCTTTAGAAAGATATTGATTGTTTTTTGGAAATAAAATTGTGTTACGTAAAATATCAATTTTAATTAGATTTTTTTTTTTGTCTTCTGGAATTAAGACTAATGAACCTGAATTTTTTGTTACTAAAACGTCTTCACCTCGATTTGTTCGTAAAATAACTGTTTTTAAACTTTTATAAAATTGAATAATTCCATTTATGGGACTAATAATTTGTTGACGTGCTTCTGAGGTAAAAATACCACCTGTATGGAACGTTCGCATAGTAAGTTGCGTACCTGGTTCACCAATAGATTGTCCTGCCAAAATACCAATAGCTTCACCAATATCAACTAAATTTTCATTTGCTAAATCCCATCCATAGCACTTTTGACAAACTGCACGATATAATTGACACGTCAGTGAAGAACGAATAGAAAAATTAGCTATTCCTTTGTCTTTACATGTTTTAATTAATTCTGGAGTTATTTGAGTATTTTGTTTTATTAATAAAACCGATGTTTGAGGATCGTAAATCGGTTTATTTAATACACGTCCTAAAATTTTATCGTATATGTCTTTTTGATTTATAAAATTCTTGATTGAAAGTACAATTGAATGAGTTGTTAAACAGTCTTTTTCACGGATTAAAATATCTTGAGAAACATCAATTAAACGACGTGTCAAGTAACCTGAATTTGCTGTTTTCAGAGCAGTATCTACAATTCCTTTTCGAGCCCCATACCCAGACATTAAGTAATCAGTAATTGTTAAACCTTCCCGAAAATTCTTTTTAATTGGTAAATTCATAATTTGACCACTTGGGTCTGACATTAAACCCCGCATACCAACTAACTGGCGCACTTGAGATAGATTACCACGTGCACCTGAAAAAGCCATGATATAGACAGAATTTAATGGATCATAATTTTTAAAATAATAGATAATCTGATTTTTTAATGATTCACTAGTCAGACTCCATGTATCAATGATCTTTTGAAATCTTTCAACATCTGTGATTTTACCCTTTAAAAAAATTTTTTCAGAATTATGAATTTCTTGATTTGCTTTTTCAAGCATTACACTTTTTACAAATGGAATTTTTAAATCTTCAATACTAATTGAAATTCCAGCGTGACTAGCGTATTTAAATCCTAAATATTTCAATTCATCAGCTAATAAACAAGCTTGCATAGAATCATAGCTTGTAAAACTCCAGGCTAATAATTGACGTAATTGTTTCTTATCAATTAAAGTATTTTGATAGGTGTAGGTTTTCATAAAATATATTTAATATGTTATCTTTGAATTATAAAAATTTTAAAGTCTTTTGAATTGTATAATTTAAAATAACGCGACCAGTTGTCGTTTGTAAATATTGAGTAATTAGTTTTCCATTTGGATCTTTTCGAATTTGTAAATTTTCATAATATTCAATAACACTGTTGTCAGATAATAAAATCTTTTTTTGTGGATCAGACATTTGATAATGTTCATCCATATATCTGACCCAAATAGATGTATGAATTTCAATTTTATTTTGATTGTATGCTAAAATAACATCTTCAAGATTTGCAAAATAATAGTTAGAACCTAATAAACCTTTAATATTAGTAGCAGTTAAATAATAGCAACCAAGAACCATATCTTGACTTGGCATAATAATCGGCTCTCCATTAGCTGGAGATAAAAAATTATAAGGTGCTAACATTAACATATAACATTCTGCTTGAGCTTCCGGTGATAATGGAATATGAACGGCCATCTGATCTCCATCAAAATCCGCATTAAAGGCTGAACAAACTAATGGGTGTAGCTTAATAGCTCGACCTTTCACTAAAATTGGCTCAAATGCTTGAATACCAAGTCTATGTAATGTTGGAGCACGATTTAGAAAAATTGGATGATTTTTTAAAATATCTTCTAATACTGGTTTAATAATTAAACCATTATGTTGAATTAAATTTTTAGCAATCTTTATATTATTTGCTAAACCTTGATTAATTAATTCCCGAATAACAAATGGTTGAAAAAGTTCAATAGCCATTTCATACGGTAAACCACATTGGTTCAACTTTAAAGTTGGTCCAACGACAATTACTGAACGTCCTGAATAATCAACACGCTTTCCTAATAAGTTTTGACGGAATCGACCATGTTTTCCTTTAATTATATCTGACAAAGATTTTAATGGTCGATTATTTGCACTTAAGGCTATTTTGCCTCGTTTTCCATTATCAATTAATGTATCTACAGCTTCTTGTAATAATCGTTTTTCATTTCTAATAATTAATTGAGGAGCATCAATTTCTAATAATCGAAGTAATCTGTTATTTCTTGTAATAATTCGTCGATAAAGTTCATTTAAATCTGATGTAGCAAAACGTCCTCCTTCTAATTGAATCATTGGTCTTAAAGCTGGAGGAATAATTGGTAAAATAGTTAAGATCATCCAAGATGGTTCTGACCCAGTTCCAATTAAGTTTTCCAAAATTCGAATTCTTTTAATAGCTTTTTCACGTATTTTATATAACCGATGTTGTTCCCATTTGCGAAACCAGTGAGATGAGTAATAAATTGGTTCTTCTTTATTTAATACTTTTGTACAAATTAAAACAAAACAACGTGTTCGGAAGATTTCAGATTCTAAATTAAGTTTTTCTAATTCTCGTTTAATTAATGGAGCACCAATCAAAAAGCTTGGGGTTGCTTTCAAAAGATATTTTGGTGTGTTCTGACGACGATTTTGTGGTTTTGGATAAGGCTTTAAAGGATAATTACTACGACCTAATTCACGACTTCGACGGTATTGTTGTAGATCCCAATGTAATCCATAAAATGAAATCTCATCTTCAGCAATAAAATAAGTTAATGACGCAAGTTTAATCCGTTTAATACGTTCATCCCATAAACTAATAATTGTTGACGGTGTTAATTTTAAACCGTTACATGTCCATAAATAATCAAAGTTTGTTAGTTCAAGTTTATTTTTACATTTTTCTGATTGACTTGTATAAGTTGTATTTAATCTTTTTTCAAATTCTTCAACCTCTAAGAGAAGAGCCATGAAATTTGGTCTACTATTAATGTACCAAACATGAGTTACTGGATAAACTAAATTAATATATCCCATTCTATGTCGTCGTACTCGTGATTCAGTTAATTCCACACCACAACGTTCACAAATTAATCCCTCATACCGAACACGTTTATATTTCCCACAAGCACATTCTAAACTTTTACTTGGACCAAAAATACGCTCACAAAATAAGCCATCCATTTCTGGTTTGAACGTCCGGTAATTTATCGTTTCTGATTTTTGCACTTCACCTACAAATTGACCATTCGGTAATTTACGGTTTGACCATTGTAAAATTCGAAAAGGTGATGCTAATTTAATTTTGATATAATTAAATTCTTTTACAAAGTTTTTCATAATTTTTAAAATGAAATATCATTTATATTTGAAGTAGGTAAGAAGGTTTTAGAAAAAGCATTATATTTTTCAACAAGATTAACCTCAATCTCATATTTTTTTGATGAACTAAACTGTTTAATTTTGTACGTACTCATATCTAAACCAATAGAACGTAATTCTTGTAACAACACTTTAAAAGATTCTGGAATTCCAAATTGTGGAATTTTTTGTCCTTTTATAATCGCATTTAAAGTTTCATTTCGACCTTGCATATCATCAGATTTGATCGTTAAAATTTCTTTTAATGTAAAAGCAGCACCAAATCCTTCTAAAGCCCATACTTCCATTTCACCAAAACGTTGCCCACCATGTTGAGCTTTTCCTCTTAGAGGTTGTTGTGTTATTAAAGAATATGGACCTGTAGCTCTTGAATGCATTTTATCATCTACAAGATGAATAAGTTTTAACATATAGGCATTTCCTACCGTAATAGGATTTTCAAATTCTTGTCCCGTTCGACCATCTATTAGAACCATTTTACCTGGGGCATATGGATTGAAAAGCCAACTTTTATTTTTTTTAATAGATGCGTGACGAAGTTTCTTATTTATTAAAATTCTTGATACTTCTAAACCATACATTTCATCAAATGGTAAAATTTTAAATCTACAGTTTAATTTATCACCTGCTAATCCTAATAAACATTCATAAAGTTGACCAACATTCATTCTTGACGGGACACCTAACGGATTTAAAATAATATCAATTGGAGTTCCATCTGGTAAAAATGGCATATCTTGACGTGCTAAAATTCTTGAAATAATACCTTTATTTCCATGTCGTCCAGCAATTTTATCTCCAACCTGAATTTTACGAATTTGAGCAATAAATACATAAATCTTTTCAGATTTGTACGTTAATTTTGTCTTACGATTAAATGTTACTGTTTCAATAACACGTCCTGATTCACCATGAGGCATTCTATACGAATTATCTTTGACACCTTTAGCTTTTGCACCAAAAATAGCACGTAGTAATTTAGATTCTGGTAATTGTTCATAAGTATTAGTTGAAACTACTTTACCAACTAAAATATCTCCTGATTTTACAAATGTACCAACTCTTACAATTCCATCTTCATTTAAATGTTTTACTTCAGATAAAGGTAAATTTGGAATCATTTTCATAGTTTGTTCAGAGATTTCTGTATTACGATTAATTTCAATTTTATAACGTTCAATATGAATAGACGTAAAAACATCATCATAAACTAAACGTTCACTAATTAAAATAGCATCTTCAAAATTGTATCCTTGCCACGGCATATATGCAACTAGAGTATTTTGTCCTAGTGATAATTCACTACTTGTGATTGCTGGACCATCACTAAGGATTTGTCCTGATTTAATTTTTTCACCCTTCCAAACAATTGGGCGTTGATTGATACAAGTTTGCTGATTTGAACGTAAATACTTTTGTAATTTATAGATTACTTTTTTATTAGTATTATCTTTAATAATAATCTTATTTGCTGTTACTGAATTGACAATGCCAGATATATGTGCATTTAATGTCATCCCAGAATCAACAGCAATCTGATTTTCTAACCCTGTTCCAACAATTGGTTTTTGAGGGAAAATTAACGGAACTGATTGACGTTGCATATTTGAGCCCATTAATGCTCGATTAGCATCATCATGTTCAAAAAAAGGTATCAATGAGGCTGCTACTGAAACAACTTGAATTGTAGAAATTGAAATAAAATCAACTTCTGAAGGCGTAACGTTAATAAAATCTTGTTTATATCGAACTGAAATTATATTTCTTATTAAATAATTATTTTTATTTGTAGCAATATCAGCTGGAGCAATCTTATATAAATCTTCTACTTCTGCTGTTAAATAAATCGGGTTTCCAGTTTTTAAAACTTTTCCATTTATGACTCGCCAAAATGGTGTTTCTAAAAATCCAAGTTTATTTACCCTGGCACATGTTGTTAATGAAGCAATTAAACCAACGTTTTGACCTTCAGGAGTCTCAATTGGACAAATTCTACCATAATGACTAGGATGGATATCACGAACTGAAAAACTAATATGATCGCGATTAAGGCCACCTGGTCCTAAGCCACTAATTCGACGACGATGTGTTAAAGAAGACAATGGATTAGTTTGATCCAAATATTGAGATAATTGACTGGATCCAAAAAATTCTCTTATTGTTGCATTAATAACACTAAAATTTAATAGATAGTTTGACTCAACCGTATTTGTCTGATTTCGTAATTTTCGAACTAATCGTTGAAATCCGATTCGAAATAAATTCTGTAACAGCTCACCAATAGATCTGACTCGTTTATTTTTAAGATGATCAATATCATCTTGAACTGTCTTCGAGATTGTTAATGAAATTAATTTATCAATTATCGCAAAAATATCTTCATATGTAATTATTTGAAGACGATTACTAATTTTTAAACTTAATCGATTATTAATTTTCAATCGACCAACTTTTCCTAAATTATAATAGTTTGGATCAAAAATTTGTGAAAATTCTGAAATATTTTTAAAGTACCCTATGTTTGAATCAAATCGACTAAGTGGCTGCTTAAAATATGTAGAATTAATTAATAATGGTTCATTGAAGTAGAAAAAATCTGAATAATATAGATTTTGGTAAATTTCAAGATCCGTTAATCCCATTTCTTTTAAAAGTATAAGAATAGGTTTTTGCGTAATTTTATCTAACTGAATAATAAGTTCATCTTCTTGATTTTTAAGAGGATAGTTATAGGCATTAAGTTTAGTATTTTTTTGAAAATTAAATCGAATCCAGGATCCATATTCTGGAATTAGAGTAGCGCTATATGATTCTTTATTTGTATATTTTTTATGATAATCTGTCTTAATTTCGTGATCTTTTTGATAAAGTAATAGTTGTGTTTTGCTTTTTAAGTATTTATCTCGTTTCTTTAGGTAACTATCATGTCGAACTAATTCTTCTTTAAAAAATTTTTTATTTTCTTTTAATAAAGATTTTTCTGTTTGAACAATAGGTTCAGGAGCATCATTATTTATTAATTGACGCAATCGTTTAGATCGTTTATGAATATTATTTTTATATTTATCAAATGGTGTCGAATCTATCTCATATGAAGTATGAATTTGGCCGAAAAGATACTTTAATTGATCTTTTAAGCTAGTTGAAAAATATAGTGTAGGTCGAAAAGTTGAAAATTGTGTTAATTTATTTAAATTAGTTCTTTTTAATAATAACTTATTGATATTCTGTTTTAAAAAAGAGAAATTTTGAATATCAAAAAACCAATTTATTAAGTGTTCAGTTACTAAAACAACTTGTGAATTCAAATTAAGTTGAACATTTAATTGTGAATTAATAATGGTTTTAGTATATGTTCGAATAATTGTTTTAACTTGATTATTAGATAATTTTGAGATTTGTAATGGTTTTTTATCAATAATTTTATATTTTGTTAAAACTTTTAATAAAAATTGAAAATATTTTAATAAAGTAATTACATTATCATTAGTGAAATTAGTCTTAATATTTGTTGATGTATATTCTTGCTTTAACCATTTTAAAAATAACAAAATTACTTTAGAATTAGAGTTAAATGTTACTGTTTGTGAGATTAATATATAAAATTTAAAACATTGAAAGAATGAAAACGAGGAGTCGTTTTTCGATTGCTTTAAGAATTCTAAAGAGTAATAATATATTGGAATTGAATTATGGTCTGATGGTTTAGATTCAAATTTTTGATTTTCCCAGTTTGTAAAAATCTTTTTTATTCTTTTTTTTTTTAAAAAATCAACAATTTTGTCATCGGTGTCCGCAAAGTTTATCCTTGGTTGATCTAATTTAGGTTTTGAAAAAAATAAATCAAATTCGGAAATAAAAGTTTCTCCAGATGGTAAGAATGTTCTTAGTTTATGAATATCAGCTGATAGTTTTCTTTTAAAATGAGTTTGAATTTTTTGGTTTTTATTTTTTTCAAAGTAAATACCAGGACTTCTAATAATTTGACTTACAATAACACGCTCACACCCATTAATAATGAATGTCGCATATGTAGTCATTAAAGGTAATGTAATGATTGGAAATTGATTTTGATACTGAACTTGGTTAAGTACTTTATTCCGTACTTCAATAGGAATAACTAATTGGGCTCGGTAATTTCCACTATATTTTTTTGCGATTACTAGATTATACAAAGGTTTTATTAGTGTATACTCTTCACTGAACATTAAATATTCAGTATTTTGACTAAAGTCATAAATTTTTGAAAATAAAGCTAATTCTTCAGTTAAACCTTGCGTAATAAACCAACAAAAACTTACTCGTTGCATCGCAAGAAAATCGGGCAGAGCATTGATATAATTAGTATTTTTGTGCATGATTTCAGTTTATGCCATAAATAATTTATTAAAAGGTAATTTTAATTTAATACAATAACATGATATAACTACAGTTATTCTGCTCAGACATTATTGTGTTTAAAATTACAATAATGTCTCGAGAAAATATTTTATTATAATCAAAGTAAAAATCTAATTGTTGTATCAATTAGTTTCAGTTTTTAGTATATATTTTTTTATGCAACAGTTTTGTTATATATAGCTAAGTGACTAGCAAGTCTAGCTTTTTGGCGAGCGGTTGTATTTTTATGAAAGATATTTTTTTTAGTTCCTTTGTCTAAAAAACTATAAATAGAATTTAAAATTGTTCTTAATTTTTCTCCAGATTCAGCGGTTTGGTCATTCTTAGACAGTTTTAGGTTTTTAAAAAAAAGTTTTGTTAAGGTTCGAACAGAAGTTTTGTAATAACGATTTCTTAAACGATTTCGTTTATTGATCTTGATTCGTTTTTCTGCAGATTTATTATTAGCCATATTTTTAAAAATAAGTTATCAAGTAATATGTTTTGTTATCTTCTGAGCTAGCATTTAAAAATAACCGTATTCAATTTCGAATACATGTTTAAATTGTTATTACAATCAAATAATATTTTCTCTTTCTCATTAAAATATAGATTTGATATTGGTTTAGAAGTATTATGAATAATAAATAACCAAGTACTTTTAGTCAAAGAAACTTAAATCAACTCACATAGTCTAAATTATGATTATTAGTATTTATACTAAGATTGTCGAATAAAACTTCTTTTCATGAAAAGTCTAAAAAAGTACTGTAACATTAAAATATACATTTGTAGTATAGTAGTTACTTTTTCTTATTGCAAACTAATAAATAAAAGTATATTTAAATTTTGTTGAGATTTTGTCTAACATAAATAATTTTATAAAAAATATTTTGTATATTATAATCCGACCAATAATTGTTTATCGTATGAAAGGGTTATTAAAAAATACGGAAGTCTTACGCCAGATCAGATACCATAGAGAATTCATTATTCAACAATTCTTTGAGTGTGAACTTACTGAAGAAAGCTATGGAAGTCATGAAGTAAAGATGTTATAAATTTTAAATATACTATATCTGATTTATTTTAATCAGATATAGTATATTTAAAATTTAAGATGAAGTTATGAGAAAAAAGGTTTAGTATAATTTATATCTACCAGAAACCTAATGAAATTGCTTTATCAATAGGTAAACAAGCACCAATACCTAACCAAACTGCTGTAATGAAACCAAAAATAAAGGCTGCACTAGCAATTGGACGGCGAAATGGATTTTGGAACTTATTAACATTTTCAATAAAGGGAATAGTAATAAGACCAGCTGGAACAGCGGCCATAGCTAATACACCTAATAACTTATTTGGTAATACTCTTAATAAATTAAACGTTGGGAAAAAATACCATTCAGGTAAAATTTCTAATGGTGTATTGAAAGGATCAGCAGGCTCACCCATTTGAGTAGGTGCTAAAGTCGCTAAACCTGCACAACATGCAAACATACCTAACATAGTTAATGGAAAAATGTATAAAATATCATTCGGCCATGCTGGTTCACCATAATAATTATGACCCATTCCTTTTGCTAATTTTGCTCTCAATTTTGGATCCGTTAAATCGGGTTTTTTAATTACTGACATAATATTTTTTAATATTTTAATTATTTTGTTCTTACATTATAAAGGACCTGAAATACCTTGTTTACGAATCATTAAGAAGTGAGTTAACATTAATACTGCTGCGGCTACAGGTAAAACAAATGTATGTGCACTATAAAATCTTGTTAATGTTGCTTGACCAACACTTTCACCACCACGTAAAATTAAAACTAACGGTGGTCCAACGATAGGCACTGCTGCAGGTACACCTGTTACAATTTTACAAGCCCAAAATCCAACTTGATCCCATGGTAATGAATATCCTGTTACCCCAAATGAAACTGTCACAACTGATAAAATAACACCAGTCACCCATGTTAATTCGCGAGGTTTTTTAAAGCCACCTGTTAAATATACACGGAATACATGTAATACTAGCATTAATACCATCATACTAGCAGACCAACGATGTAATGAACGTATTAACCAGCCGAAATTCACACTAGTCATAATATATTCTACTGATGCAAAAGCATCAACCACACTAGGTCGATAATAGAAAGTCATTGCAAATCCGGTTGCAACTTGAATTAAAAAACAAGTAAGAACAAGACCACCAAAACAATAAAAAATATTTACATGTGGTGGAACGTATTTACTTGAAATATCATCAGCAATTGCTTGAACTTCTAATCGTTCTTCAAACCAATCGTAAACTTTACTCATAAGATAATTTTTACATTCTTCTACACTGTTAAGCAAACCTTTAAAATTTAAAGGCGAGAGTGGGATTCGAACCCACGGAACCATAAGATTCATCTGATTTCAAATCAGACGCAATCGACCAACTCTGCCATCTCGCCTAAGAGATTAGTTTTAAAACTAATCTTAATTACACTAACTTTCGTATGTAGTTGTCCCACTGAACTTTATAGAAGCAGGATTCGGATTTTTCCCAATTGAAAAATCACGAGTATTTACTGCAACTCGTCCTGGATTTACTTTTTCCGGGGCAACACCATCTTTTGGATGTAGATATTGAACTTCACCACTTGGAAAAATTCGATAAATTTTATAATCATTAAGTTTAAACGTTTTTAATTGAGTACCTAATGCTAAACATTGTTCTTTGCGTGCTAGATATAATAAATTTTCTCCATTACGCATTATGGCTGCCCCACCTGTTGGCATTTCAAATATTTGTTCTTTTGAACTTGTCCAAGTAATAGCATACTTTTCTTCAACTTCAGCTGAGCGTAACCAACCTCCGGTACTTCCACCAAAAGTTGGGAAAGGTGTTTGTAAGTTTAATGTCATTTTAAAAACTTTATAAATGTTTAATGTTCACTATATAATTTTAGTAAAAAAAAAGTTATTTTACTAAAATTATATACTGAATGTATAAAAATTATAGTTCCAATGAAAATTAACTAAAGAAGAATCTACTTTTTTGTTAAACAACGGAGGTTATACGTAGCGGAGAATGGATTTGAACCACTGGCCTTCGGGTTATGAGCCCAACGAGCTAACCAGACTGCTCTACTCCGCGATACATACAATTGTATTTAATAAAATTATTACATATTCTTATTAAATTATCAAGTGTCAGGAAAACTATCAGCCTCAACAATTAAGTTGTTATTATTTATTTACTCGTAAATAGGAACACTAATCATATTCATGATGATAATTAATGCTTATCAAAAAAATAGGTACAATATTATTGAATGTATATAATTCGATATAATATAGCATTAAAACTATTATGACAGAATTATTATCTATCGTTACTCACTTTTTGAATACAAATTTTTGCGCGTGATGTCGATTTTGCTACATTTATTGAGTTAATTTTTTAAAATATTTAAGTAGATTTTCTGGACCGATTCAGTAAATTTTTCAAGACACATATATTTACTTCTAGGTATTCTTTTATTAAAAATACATATTTATTTTTATTATTAAAAGAAACTTGGTCTGACATGATAATCGAATAATTCAAATATTTTTCATATAATTTGAGACTTTCGATACTGAAAGATTTCTTTCTATCATTTAACACACGCTCTTCTGTCAATAATTCAACATATTCAAATTTATTAAATTTAATTTCACTAACCATAGAAACTATCCTAATTTATATAAAATGTTGTGCAAAAGTAGTC
>Ga0308017_1000135_pt1 | contig 24045 bp, 19 predicted proteins | sample Neamet280_FD_203145 | JGI IMG/M metagenome (GOLD analysis project Ga0308017, IMG submission 203145) | Marine microbial communities from water near the shore, Antarctic Ocean - #280 | ecosystem: Environmental > Aquatic > Marine > Unclassified | place: Southern Ocean | collected 2014-10-01
CGAGAAGATGGTGGGGGCGCTGTTTCGCCGCGCCGATCGCACACGCTCGGACCGACTGCTCGGACAAGCGCGTATGCTGAAGGACACCGCCCGCTTCCATGCGCGGCTCGGTCGCCTGCTGATCGAAGCCCGTGCGACCGGTCGCGATGCGTTCCGCGCCATCGACGAACGCATGGGCTGGGACCAGCTCGAGCGCAGCATCCGCTTTGCCGAGGATCTCACCCGCTCGGCCGACGATGGGTTGGAGGAGGTGGTCGAGCGTTACCCTGCCGTCCGCCGGTTCGCACCGGCCTTCCTCGCCGCCTTCACCTTCCGCACCGCAAGGTCGGGCGATCCGCTGCTCGGCGCGATCGAGGCGCTGCGAACGATGTATCGTGACGGCCGCTCGGTCCTGCCGAAGCGGGTGCCGGCCAGCTTCATCAAGCCGCGCTGGCGCAAGGTCGTGCAGCCGGCGGAAGGAACGATCGACCGCCGCGCCTATGAGATTGCAGTGATCGTCCACCTGCGCGAACGGCTCGGCTCCGGCAGCATCTGGGTAGACGGCAGTCGCGCCTATCGCACGCTGGACGATTACCTGCTGCCAGCCTCTGCGTTCGACACGATGCGAGCCGATGGAAACTTGCGCCTCGCCGTACCGTCCGGTTTCGCCGAATGGTATGAGGAGCGCCGCACTCTGCTGACCCGGCGCATGACCGAAGTGGAACGCGCAGCCGCAGCGGGCGAACTGATCGACGTTTCGATCGAGCGCGGGCAGTTGCTGATTTCGCCGATCCGGCGATCTCCGTCCGACGATGCCGAGGCGTTGAAGGCCCGGCTCTATGCGATGCTGCCACGTGTTCGCATCACCGATCTGCTGGTCGAGGTGGCCGCGTGGTCCGGGTTCGCCGACCGCTTCGTCCATGCGCGCAGCGGCGAGCCGGCCTCCGACCAGTCCGCGCTGATGGGCGCGATCCTCGCCGATGCGACCAATCTCGGCCTCGGGCGCATGGCTGAAAGCTCGCGCGGGCTGACGCTGGCCCGGCTCCGCTGGACGGCGGAATGGCATGTGCGCGACGAAACCTATCTGTCGGGGCTGGCGGCGATCGTCGACTGCCATACCGCGCATCCTCTCGCCCAGGTCTGGGGACCGGGCGACACGTCGTCGTCGGATGGGCAGTTTTTCCGCGCCGGCGGTCAGGGCGAGGGTCGCGCCGATCGCAACGCCCGCTACGGCACTGTCCCCGGTGTGCTGTTCTACACCCACGTCACTGACCGGTTCACGCCGTTCCACACCAAGGTCATCGCCGCCAATGCCGGCGAGGCCGCGCATGTCCTCGATGGCCTGCTCGACCATGAGAGCGAGCTAATAATCCGCGAACATGCGACCGACACCGCCGGAGCGGTCGATCACGTCTTCGGGCTGTGCCATCTGCTCGGCTTCCGCTTCGCACCGCGTATTCGCGACCTCAACGAACGCCGCCTGTATAGCCTGTCGTCGCTCGATCCATGGCCGACGCTGCGCCAGCTTGTCGCCGGCCCGATCAACGTCCGCGCGATCGAAGAGGATTGGGACGGGACGCTGCGGCTCGCCGCCTCGATCCGCGCCGGCACCGTCAGTGCCTCGGTCATGCTGCGCAAGCTGGCGGGTTTCCCGCGTCAAAACCCCGTCGCCCGCGCGCTGCGTGAGATCGGGCGGATCGAGCGCACCCTGTTCATGCTCGACTGGTTCGCCGATCCCGAACAGCGGCGTCGGACGGGCAGCATCCTCAACAAAGGTGAGGCCCGCAACGCGCTGGCCCGTGCCATCTTCTTCAACCGCCTCGGCGAACTGCGCGACCGCACATTCGAGAATCAGCGCCATCGTGCCTCCGGCCTGACCCTGCTCACCGCAGCCGTCACGCTCTGGAACACCGTCTATCTCGACCGTGCCGTCCGGCATTTGCGCGCGAGCGGTATCGAGGTGCCGGACGCACTGCTCGCCCATGTCGCGCCACTGGGTTGGGAGCATATCGGCCTCACCGGCGACTATCTGTGGAGCGAGATGGACAAGCCCCGCGAGCGGTTCAGGCCGCTCCGCCTCCATCAGAACAGTCGGGATGCTTAGCGTACGTTTTCGAACATCCTCTCACCGGTCCCCTCGAAGCGGCGTTAAGCTTTGCGTGTGGCTGTGTAACTATGTCTTTGATCACGTCGAACACGGCAGTATGGACCAATCCGTGACAAAGCGCCTCTTTCTCTATCTCGCGGCATTTCTTGCCGCGCTGCTACCCGTAGGGGCGACCTATGCAGCGAGCAGTTGCTCGCCGATGGCCGCGATGAACGACGACCACGGCGACTGCGGCGATTGAAAGGATGACATGAGCCAACAGTGTCAGAGCTATTGCATCGCCTTGTGCCAGACGCTCCCAGCAAGCCGCGTTTCGTCTCTTGAGGCACGCGACCCAGGCTCGCTCACTTTTTTACCACTTCTCGCCAAGTTTCCTCCTCTGCCTGTCGGAGGGCCGGAACCGCCGCCTCCGCGAATGCTCCGCTGATCCATTCAATTCACATCAACGGAGTTATTATTATGAAAAAGTACATTCTCACTGCAGTGGCGCTCATTGGTTCCAGTTCGGCCGCATTTGCCACCGCGCCGGATCAGGTCACTGCCTTAGCCATGTCCTGCTGCGACCTCGTGCTCGCATGCTGTGATGCGGCCATAGACTGCTGCCCGTAAGGGATTGATCAGTGCATGAGGGCGGGCGTCCGGTCACTGACTGGGCGCCCGCCTTTTTATGGGCTTCAATAGACTGTCCGGCGACCGAGGGTCTTGCAGCTGGCTACCATCAGGCTGTTCGTCCCGGTCCCATCAGAATCAATCCCGCTCCGACGAGGCAAATTGCAGCGCCAATGATATCCCAGCGGTCGGGTCGCGCGCCTTCGACACTCCAAAGCCAGATGAGAGACGCTGCGATGTAAACACCGCCATAGGCTGCGAAGGCTCGGCCCGCAGCGGACGTATCGACCAGCGTCAGCAGCCAGGCAAATATGGCGAGCGACACCATGCCCGGCGCAACCCACCAGGCAGATTTGTCGAGCCGCAACCATGCCCAGAACGAGAAGCAACCGGCGATCTCCGCCAGCGCGGCGAGCGCATAGATGAGTCCGGTTTGCAGGGTTGGCATGGTTAGTGCTCGATCCGTGGCGATAGTGGGGCTGGGCAGACCATTGCCGGGTGTCGCAGCATCGTCAACGCGGTCTGGTGGATCCATGCACGCGAGGCCGAAGCGTTGGCGCCAAAGCAGCGATCTTCGATCACGTTGCGGTCAGCGTGCGCGGGGCGAGGGTCTCGATGATCTTGCAGTCGGCAACGGTCCCGTGACGGCAGGATCCGATGACCCGGTCCAGTTCGCCGCGCAGTGCGCTCAGATCGGCGATCTTGCGGTCGATTTCGGTGAGGTGGACGCGCGCGATTCCGTCAACGGCATCGCAGGATTGGGCCTTGTCATCCGACAGCGTGAGCAGTTCGCGCACGGCTTCGAGCGTGAAACCGAGATCGCGGGCGCGGCGGATGAACGACAGGCGCGCCAGATGATCATTGCCATAGGCACGGTAATTGGCACTTGTCCGGGCGGGTGGCGGCAACAGCCCGATCTTTTCATAATAGCGCACCGTCTCGACTTTCGTCGCCGCGGCGCTCGCGAGTTCGCCAATTTTCAATGCCACTCCTTCGGGCTTGACCCTGTAGTTGCTACAGGGTGTAGATAGAATGCCGACTCGCAGATTGTCGAGAAGGCAAAAAGATGGCTGCTGATTGCTGCAAGGCCGCGTGCGGAACGACGGCAACTTTGAACGACCCGCGCTGGCGCAGGGCTTTGTGGATCGCGCTCAGCGTGAACGCCGGCATGTTTGCGGTGGAAATGGCGGCAGGGGCCGCTGCGGACAGCCGCGCGTTGCAGGCGGACGCACTTGATTTTCTGGGCGATGCCACCAATTATGCTATCAGCCTGCTGGTCGCCGGGATGGCGCTGGCATGGCGCGCGCGGGCGGCGCTGGCCAAGGGGCTCGCCCTCATCGGTCTGGGTGGTTGGGTCGTGATCACAGCCGTTCTGGCGGCGCTCGGCGGAGCTGCACCCGAGCCTGAACTGATGGGAATCATCGGCGCGCTCGCGCTGGCGGCCAACACCGGTGTCGCCATCATGCTCTACCGTTTTCGCACTGGAGACGCGAACATGCGCTCGGTCTGGATATGCTCGCGCAATGACGCGATCGGCAATATCGCCGTTATGGCGGCCGCACTTGGCGTGTTCGGCACCGGAACAGCCTGGCCCGACCTTATTGTTGCAGCGATTTTGGCACTGCTCGGGATCAGCGGCGGCATTCAGATTGTCCAGCAGGCACGGCGTGAATTGCGGAGCGTTGCGGCATGAAGGTGTGCCGTTCGACACATATCGCGCTCAAGCCGGAAACAGTCTGGGCCGAGGTGCAGACGGCGCGCCTGCTGCAGCATATCGCCTGGCCGCTGGTGCGCCTCATCCCGGTCGATGACGCGGCGTTCGACAGGTTTCGGCCTGGCGAGCGCTATGAGGTCAAGCTCCGCCTCGTTGGCATTATTCCGTTCGGGACACAGTGGATCGTGACGTCCCACCACGAAGCTGCCGGCACCGAATGGCCGAAGCGTCTGCGCGATGACGGCTATAGTCACCTGATCACAAGGTGGGACCATTGGATTACGGTTGCTCCGGATCGGAGCGGGGGGACACATTACACCGAGGAGGTTGAGGTGTCCGCCGGCTTGTTGACCCCGCCTATCTGGGCATTCGCGCAGATCTTTTGTTGGCACCGGCAGGGACGCTGGCGGGAGCTGGCTAAAAGCCTAAGCGCGCGGCGGGTAATTGCGGCCGAAATGGCGGCATATCGGTCAGCTGAAGCTTTAGGAAATCATGGCCTTGCCTGGCGCCATCTTGAACGGGTGCACATTATTGCGCAGCCCTTTTGGGGCCTCCATCTCGCCATTCACGGCGCAATGTTCAGTCTCGCCATCCGGCAGCGCGATTGGAGCGAAGCACTTGGCCAGATCTTCCGACTGCTTCTGGCACCGATCGGCGCGCTGACGGGAAGGTTGCCGATCGGAAATACCGGGCTGTCGACTGTGAGCGTTTTTCAGCCAATGCCAATTCCGCCTGATCTTCTTGAGCTCTTGCAAGACGGGGTAGGCGAATGACCTTAAGCGTTCACGGTTGCTGTTTCCGGTCGGAACGAGTAGGTCATTAGCGTGCGGGCTATGTTCCTCCTGTTATGGCTGGCTATCGGCCTTGCCTTTGGCGGCGTTGAATCGCCGGCTGCAGCGCATAATGCGAGCGGGTACGACAGCGTCATGATGCTGGATGCTCACGCTGATCATGCAAACAGGGACGGGCACCGGAATAGTTCCAGCGATGACGGTGGCCCATGTCATGGGCTGGTTCATCATCATTGCAGCATCGGACTTGCCAGCGAAGGGGCAAGTGATTTTGGTCTGCCACTGGGCGGCGATACCTCGCATTCAGCCTTGAGTACCGCCGTTCTGAGTTCGTTCGCTCAAGCGCCTCCCCTTCAACCGCCGTCAGCCTGAACCCAGTCGCTCAGTGCACTCGGGCCATTGCGCCCGTGTGCCATTTGCACCTGTGTTCAGGAGTTTTCCATGCAATTGCTTTTGTGCGTCCCCACCCGGGCCGCGATGCTGGTCGCTGCCTCGCCAGCGCTGGCTGCCTCCCCCTTTATCAGCGGTAGCGAAATCGAGCACCCACTTGCCGATACTATCCGGCTAATCACAACCCGGACTGTTGCGGCTAACTCCGTGTCTCTCCCTCTGCGCAGGGCATATCCCACTCCAAAGACAAGACGCGCCGGCAAAGGTCAATCGTCCGACTTGCCGATTGGTCACCCATGCAGGCCGGTCTTTATGACGGAGCGCCATCTCGATGCATAAGATTTTTGTGACTTTCTTAATCGCCGCCTCATGCGCTTCGATCGCCCATGCACAGGTCGGATCGATCGCACCCTTTTCGCAAGATTCGCCAGTTTACACGCTTGAACAGGCAGTCAGTTCAGCTGGCGGATCCGCACCCGCCACGGAAGCAGCCAGTGCTGCGGTCGAGGCAGCGCGCGCGGGTCGCACCGTTGCGGGCTTGCGGCCGAACCCGGTCGTTCAAGGCCAGGTTGAGAACGTCGTCGGGTCAGGTCCGTATCGGGGCGTCCGCAGCGCGGAAACCACGGTCGGTTTTGCAATCCCGATCGAGCTAGGCGGCAAGCGCGGCGCCCGCGTCGCGGTCGCCAATGCGCAATTGTCCCGGGCCGAGATCCAGGCCGCGATCATCGCGGCGGATGTCCGGCTTCAGGTGACGCAGCTCTATGTCGAAGCGGTCGCAGCCGACCGGCGGGTGGCGACGGCGCGGGATCAGGCCCGGATCGCCAGCGACGCGCTTCAGGCTGCACGCATTCGGGTGCAGGCGGGCCGCGCCTCCCCTTTGGAGGAGCAGCGAGCGGAGGTTGCCCGTATCAACGCTGAGGCGAATGTGGAGCAACAGCTTCGCTTGGCCAAAGCGGCTCATACAAACCTGGAGCGGCGGATCGGCGGACCGATAACCGGTGTTCTTGACGGGACAGCACTCGACCGCTTCGCCAATGCAAACGTTTATGGTCCGGTAGCGACAGTGGACACTTCCAGTACTCTGGCAATGGCGGCCGCGAACGCTGATGTTTCTATTGCAGAAGCTGGGGTACGTCTTGCACGCGCCAATCGGGTTCCTGATCTGAATGTCGGTCCTGCTATTCGCCGCTTGGAAGAGACCAACGACTTGGCGGCGGTGTTGACCGTGTCGATTCCGATCCCGGTGTTCAATAATGGTCGCGCGGCGATTACGCAGGCGACCGCGCAGCAGTCTCAGGCAGATGCTCAGCGCCGGGTGGCTGCGCTCGACATAGAGCAGGCAATCACCGACGCGCAGGCCCAAGCGGCAAATGCGGAAACAGCGGCTCGTACAGCCTCCGGCCCTGCCTTGGCGGCTGCCGAGGAGGCCGCCCGCATTGCCCGGATCGGTTATCGGGAGGGTAAGTTCGGGCAACTTGAGTTGCTTGATGCAGAACGTACCCTCGCCGAGACGCGTAACGCTGCGATCAATGCGCTCGCAAACTATCAGAATGCCCGTGCGCGGTTGGAGCGGCTCACCACTCCTGCGCCCGATGGAGGAAACAAGTGATGAAGAGTCTTTATCTCGCTGGCGCAGCGTCGCTCGCGCTCCTGCTGGCTGCATGTGGCGGCGAAAATTCAGGTAATGAGGAAGGCGCCGCCACCAATGAAAGGGCCGCGAACGGAGAAAATGGCGGTACTGAATCGGGCCATGCCGATGAAGGCGTCGTCACGCTAGATGCCGATCAGATCGCTGCCGCCGGCGTGCAGATCGGACGACCGATCATCGGCGGAGCCGGGACGATCGAACTGCCTGCGATAATCGAGGGCGACCCACAAAGGACGCAGGTCGTGTCAGCCGCGATTGGAGGGCGGGTCGTCGCATTGACACGCAACCTGGGCCAATCAGTCGTAAGCGGCCAGACAATTGCGGTCATCGAAAGCCCTGAGGTGGCCCAAATAAAGGGGGAGGTAGAAGCTGCACGTGCGCGGCTTCAGCTCGCCAATTCGAACCTCGCGCGCGAGGAACGCTTGTTCGCACAGAGGGTGTCACCAGAGCAGGATCTGATCGCGGCACGCACGGCGGCTACCGAAGCGCGGATCGCGCTGAAGCAGGCGCAAAGCATGGTGTCGGCCGCAGGCGGCGGCGGCGGCGGCCTCAACCGGCTTGGTATTGCTGCGCCGATCTCCGGCCAGATCATCGCTCGTCCAGTTACGCTGGGACAGACGGTCGCTGCTGATGCCGAGCTTTATCGTATCGCCAACCTTAGCCAGGTGTCGATTGCCCTCAACCTTAAAGCTGAGGATGCGGGCAGGGTGCGACCTGGCAGCACGGTGCTGGTCACGGCGGCGGGGCGCCAAGCGACTGCGCGCGTGACTTTCGTTTCGCCAGCGCTCGACCCACAGACGAGGCTGGTGCCCGCAATTGCCACGCTCGATAATCGGGGTGGTGAGTGGCGGGTCGGCGAGCCTGTGATGGCTGCCGTCCAACTCACGGGCAGTGGTGGCAGCAATGCGATCCGTGTGCCGAGGACAGCGGTCCAGAGTTTGGAGGGTAAGCCGGTCGTGTTCGTCCGCACGCCCACCGGTTTCAAGGCGACCCAGGTTCAGCTCGGCGATGCGTCTGGAGATACGGTGATCGTCCAGTCGGGCCTGACCGGCAACGAACAGATCGCCACCACCGGAAGCTTCACGCTCAAGGCCGAGATCGGCAAGGGCGAAGCGAGCCACGAGGATTAAGCCATGATCGCCCGCATCGTCACATGGGCGGTCGAGAAGCGCTGGCTGGTCCTGCTCCTCACCGTCATCGTCACCGCCATCGGCGCCTATTCCCTATACCGGCTACCGATCGACGCGGTGCCGGACATCACCAACAATCAGGTCCAGATCAACGTCCGTGCGCCCGCACTCTCGCCTGAGCTTGTCGAGAAGCAGGTATCTTTCCCGATTGAAACCGCGCTCGCCGGCACTCCCGGCCTTGAATATACGCGCTCGCTGAGCCGCAACGGATTCGCGCAGATTACTGCCGTCTTTTCGGACGCGACGGACATCTACTTTGCCCGCCAGCAGGTGGGTGAGCGTTTGCAGGGCGTGCAGGAGAACCTCCCTGATGGCGTAAACCCTGAAATGGGTCCGATAGCGACAGGCCTGGGCGAGGTGTACATGTACACCGTTCGGCTCGAGCATCGTGAGGACGACAAGCACAAGCCCGGTGAACCGGGCCAGCAGCCTGACGGCAGCTATATCACGCCCGAGGGTGAACGACTGACGACCGAAGTCGACAAAGCGACCTATTTGCGCACAGCGCAGGACTGGATAGTGACGCCGCTTCTGAAAACCACGCCAGGCCTAGCAGGAGTTGACTCAATTGGCGGCTACGCCAAACAGTTTCTCGTCGTGCCCGACGTTCAAAAGCTGGCTTCGCTCAACATTACCCTCACAGATCTGGGTACTGCGCTGGAACGCAACAACACCAGCGTCGGGGGTGGCTTCGTCAATCGCAATGGTGAGGGTCTGGCTGTCCGCTCGGACGCGCTTGTTCGCAATGCGAGCGAGTTGGCCAGGACAGTGATCGCGACGCGTAATGGCGTGCCGATCACTGTCGAACAGGTTGCGACTGTGAAGACGGGTCAGGCGATCCGCATGGGTTCGGCGTCGGAGAACGGCACGGAAGTCGTGGTCGGCACGGCGATCATGCGGATTGGCGAGAACAGCCGCATCGTTTCGACTGCGGTCTCGGAAAAACTTAAGACGATAAACGCTTCGCTGCCCCCTGACGTCGTCATTCAGCCAGTGCTCAACCGCACGGAGCTGGTAAATTCGACGATCAAGACCGTCGCCAAGAATCTTTCGGAAGGCGCTCTCTTGGTTATCGTCGTCCTCTTCCTGTTGCTGGGCAACTTCCGTGCAGCACTGATTGCGGCGTTGGTTATCCCAATTACCATGATGCTGACCGGTTTCGGGATGCTGCGCGCCGGCGTCTCGGCCAATCTGATGAGCCTTGGCGCCTTGGACTTTGGCCTGATCGTTGATGGCGCTGTCATAATCGTCGAAAACGCGTTGCGGCGGCTTGCCGAGCAACAGCATCATGAAGGGCGACTGCTGACCGTGAAGGAACGGCTGGCGACCGTGGCTCGCGCCGCCCGCGAAATGATCCGTCCCTCGGTCTACGGGCAGGCGATCATCATCCTCGTCTATGTGCCGCTGCTCACACTGACCGGCGTGGAGGGCAAGACGTTCGTGCCGATGGCGCTCACCGTCATCATCGCGCTCGCCTTCGCCTTCATTCTTTCTCTCACATTTGTGCCGGCGATGATCGCGATCTGGCTGTCCAAGAAGGTCGAGGAGAAGGACGGCCGCATCATAACGTGGCTGAAGAAGCGCTACGAACCTGGTCTCGACAGGGCCATGGCGCGCCCGACTCTAACGATCGGCGCGGGTGTCGCGAGCCTAGTAGTGGCGGCGCTTGCGTTCACCACCCTCGGCTCGGTGTTCCTACCGCAGCTCGATGAAGGCGACCTGTTGATCCAGTCGCTCCGCATCCCGGCAACGTCGGTTCAGCAGAGCCAGGCGATGCAGGTGCCGATTGAGCGGATGATGTCCAAGCAGCCCGAGGTAGCGTTCGTCTATTCCAAGACGGGCACGGCCGAACTGGCTTCGGACCCGATGCCGCCCAACGCGACCGACATGTTCGTCATCCTGAAGCCGCGCAAGGATTGGCCCGATCCCGAGTTGCCGAAGGAGGAATTGGTAAGCCGCATTGAGGCGAACCTCGCGAAGATCCCGGGCAATGCCTACGAGATCACCCAGCCCATCCAGATGCGCTTCAACGAGCTGATCGCCGGCGTGCGCGGCGACATCGCGGTTAAAGTGTTCGGGGATGACTTCAACCAGATGAACCGGACCGCCGAGCAGATCGCTGCGGTGCTTCGCAAGACGCAGGGCGCAGCGGACGTGAAAGTCGAGCAAACGACGGGTCTCCCCATGCTCGACATTCGCGTCAATCGTGACGCGATGGCGCGCCTGGGCGTCACGGCGCAGGACGTGCAGGACACCGTAACTGCCACAATCGGCGGTCGGACCTCAGGCCAGATCTTCGAGGGCGATCGCCGCTTCCCCGTGGTCATCCGTCTGTCGGAGGAGCAACGCGCCGACCTTGGCCTGCTTGAACAAGTGCAGGTGCCGGTTGCGGGGGGCGGCTATGTGCCGCTATCAAGTGTCGCCGACATCAAGGTCGTCGATGGTCCCAACCAGATCAGTCGCGAGAACGGCAAGCGGCGCGTGGTGGTGCAGGCCAATGTGCGTGGTCGCGACGTCGGATCGGTGGTTGCGGATGCGCAAGCGACAATCGGCAAGCAGGTCCGGCTGCCAGCTGGCACCTATCTCGAGTGGGGCGGCCAATTCGAGAACCTGCAATCGGCGAGCGAGCGGCTGAAGCTTGTCATTCCGGCCTGCTTCATCCTGATCCTGTTGCTCCTATATGGAGCCTTGGGATCGGCCCGCGATGCCGCGATCGTGTTCACCGGCGTTCCTTTTGCGCTGGTCGGCGGCGTCCTGCTGCTGTTCCTGCGGGGCATGGACTTCTCGATCTCGGCGGCGGTGGGGTTCATCGCGCTTTCCGGCATCGCGGTCCTAAACGGTCTCGTCATGGTCAGTTCGATCCAGGATCTGATCCGATCGGGCCTATTGCGTGAGGAGGCAGCCCAGGTGGGAGCGATGCAGCGTCTTCGCCCGGTCATCATGACCGCGCTGGTCGCGAGCCTCGGCTTCGTGCCGATGGCGCTCGGGGAAGGCGCCGGGGCCGAGGTGCAGAAGCCGCTGGCGACGGTGGTCATCGGCGGCCTGATCTCGGCGACGCTGCTGACGCTGTTCGTGCTGCCGACGCTCTATGCCAGGTTCGGGCAGAAAGTGATCGAAAATGCAGAGCATTACAATGAGGAGCATGAAGGGGACGACCACGGCCAGACCTTCGTGAACAACTTGGCCTGATGGGTGGGCGGGGCGATCCGCGATCGGCCCGCTCATCTCTTGGAGATGGGGACATACGTCGCACAATAACCAGCTCAATGCTTCACGGTGGGCCACTGAGCATCTGGTTTGCACTCATCGACCCGGATCAACACCGGGCGTGGAGTTCGCTCGTATCTCTCGATGATGGCGCTGCTCTACCTTTTCACGGAAGGGTTGTTGGTCGAGGCGCACGAGAAACCCGACACCCGCGCTCATCAGCTCGATACTTTTGTTGGCTTCCTGGCCCTGCTGATACTTGAGGAGATGATAGGATGATCCTAGACAGCGACAACATTGGCGGGCAGGAGCGCCGCACGCTTTGGATCGTCCTGCTGCTGAACGCGGCGATCGCTGCGGGCTTCTTCATTTCCGGCTTTTTCGCGGACTCAAGCGCGCTGATCGCCAACGGCGTCGATAACTTGTCCGATACCGCTGTATACGCGCTGAGCCTCATGGCACTCACCCGGGGCAAGACATGGAAAACACGCGCGGCAATGGCCTCGGGCGTCATGCTCATGATCTTCGCGGGCGGCATCCTGATCGATGTCGGACGACGCTACTTGCAGGGCAGCGAGCCCATCGGACCGACCATGATGGTCATGTCCGTGATCGCTGGCGGCGTGAATTACCTCTGCCTGCGGCTGCTCCAGCGCCTTAAGGAGCCGGACGTCAATCTCCGGGCCGCTGCCACCTTCAGCTTTAACGACTTCATTTCGAACGGCGGCATCCTGATCGCTGGCGTGCTGGTGCTGTGGCTAGGCACCAACTGGCCGGACCTGCTGGTCGGCCTTGCCACCGCCATTATCGCCGTCGGGGGCAGCGTCGAGATCCTGCGCGATGCGCGCGCCGAAACCAAGAAATGCGAAAGGAGGTCGTCATGAATGACAAGCTCGAACTCGATATTCCAGTGCTGCTGCCGGACCTTCCTGACGCGGCCGATGCCTGCCTCGATCGTCTCGTATCGACCCTGTCGAAGCGCGATGGCGTCGAGCGGGCGCATGTGATCTGCATCGACGGCGACACGCCGGCGGCGCTGTGCATCCATTTTGACGCTGCCAAGCTGCCGCTGCCGCGCTTGCGCGAGATGGTGCGCGCCGCGGGCGCCGAGATCACCGAACGCTACGGCCATGCGATCTGGCAGATGACAGGTATCAATCACGAGCGCCGGGCGCGTACCGTCAGCGATGCGCTGTGCATGTTGCCCGGAGTGGTACAGGCAAGCGCTAGCACTAGCGGGTTGATCCGGGTCGAGTATGATCGTCGCGAGACTACTGAAGAGGAGGTGCGCGCTGCGCTTCGCAAGCTCAAGGTGAGCGTTGGCAAGCGGGTCGCTGCAGACGAACATGCCGGCCATGAACGCGGTTCCAGGGGCCACGGCGCGGGCGAAGAAGTGCATGGCACCGGCGAGGTCCACGACCATGGCCACGCCGAGTTTCTCGGCCCCAATACCGAGTTGATCTTCGCGCTTGCCTGCGGCGCGCTACTGGGGATCGGCTATGCGATTGAGACGCTGGCTGCCGGCGCACCGGAGTGGCTGCCCACGGCCAGTTATGTCGCAGCCTATTTCTTCGGCGGTTTCTTCACGCTGCGCGAGGCGATCGACAATCTCAGGCTGAAGAAGTTCGAGATCGACACGCTGATGTTGGTCGCCGCCGCCGGCGCCGCTGCGCTGGGCGCATGGGCCGAAGGCGCGCTGCTGCTGTTCCTGTTCAGCCTGGGACATGCGCTTGAGCATTACGCGATGGGACGCGCCAAGAAGGCGATCGAGGCGCTGGCAAAGCTCGCCCCGGAAATCGCGACCGTGCGTCGCGACGGGCAGATCAGCGAAATCCCAGTCGCGCAGATGGTCGTCGGCGACGTTGCAATCGTCCGCCCGAACGAGCGCCTGCCTGCTGACGGCTTCGTCATCAAGGGCACCAGCGCGATCAACCAGGCCCCGGTGACGGGTGAAAGCATCCCGGTCGACAAGGTGCCGGTCGCCAATGCCGCAGCGGCGCGGGCAAAGCCTGAGGCAGTGGACGCGGCAAGCCGGGTTTTTGCCGGTACGATCAACGGGAGCGCCGCGATCGAGATCGAGGTGACACGCCGTTCAAATGAAAGCGCGCTCGCCAAGGTCGTGAAGATGGTGAGCGAAGCGGAGACGCAGAAGTCGCCGACGCAGCGCTTCACCGACCGGTTCGAGCAAATCTTCGTACCTGCTGTCCTCATCTTCTCTGTGCTCCTGCTGTTTGCATGGGTGGTCGTCGACGAGCCGTTCCGCGACAGCTTCTATCGCGCGATGGCGGTGCTGGTGGCGGCAAGCCCATGTGCGCTTGCGATTGCAACGCCAAGCGCGGTGTTGTCGGGCGTTGCCCGTGCAGCGCGGGGCGGCGTGCTCGTGAAGGGTGGTGCACCGCTCGAAAACCTTGGGTCACTCAAAGCGATCGCTTTTGACAAGACGGGTACGCTGACTGAAGGGCGTCCGCGCATCACGGATGTCGTGCCCGTCGATGGCGCCGATGAAGGCGAGTTGCTGGCGCTGGCGGTCGCCGTCGAGGCGCTAAGCGACCATCCTTTGGCCCAAGCTATCGTCAGGGACGGCCGCGACCGTCTGAACGATCGCGCCATGCCGACCGTCGGCGACCTCAAGAGCCTGACCGGTCGAGGCGTCACCGCGAGCGTGGATGGCGAGACGGTCTGGATCGGCAAGGCCGAGATGTTCGGAAGTGAGGGCATTCCAGCGCTGGGGCAGGGAGCGCAAGACGCGATCACGAAACTGCGCGAGAACGGTCGCACAACGATGGTGGTTCGCAAGGGGGACCGTGACCTGGGCGCGATCGGCCTGATGGACACGCCCCGCGCAGCGGCAAAGACCGCGCTGCGCCGGCTGCACGAGATGGGCGTGTCGCGGATGATAATGATTTCTGGCGATCACCAGAAAGTCGCCGAAGCGATCGCCAAAAAAGTCGGGATCGACGAGGCATGGGGCGACCTCATGCCTGAAGACAAGGTCGCGGCAATCAAAAAGCTTGCCGGCGAGGAAAAGGTCGCGATGGTGGGCGACGGCGTCAACGATGCGCCGGCGATGGCAAGCGCGACGGTCGGCATCGCGATGGGCGCAGCGGGTTCGGATGTAGCGCTGGAGACGGCCGATGTGGCGTTGATGGCCGATGATCTTGCGCATCTACCATTCGCGGTCGGCCTGAGCCGGCACACCCGCAGAATAATCCGGCAAAACGTCTTCGTCAGCTTGGGTGTCGTCGCCTTCCTCGTGCCTGCCACCATTCTCGGCCTCGGTATTGGGCCTGCGGTGGCGGTTCATGAGGGATCAACGCTGCTCGTCGTCGTTAATGCGCTCAGGCTGCTGGGCTACCGCGAACGAGCAATCATTGCTTTGAACCGCCCCGGGATTGCCGGAGGCCCCAACTCCTGAGAGGAAGGGTCTACGATGAGCAAGACGACGAACAAGTTTGCACCGGAGGTTCGTAAGCGGGCCGTCCGCATGGTGCTGGACCACCAAGGCGACCATTCGTCCCGCTGGGCGGCGATCACATCCATTGCCGAGAAGATCGGCTGTTCGGGGCACACGGTGCTAGAGTCGGTAAAGAGGACTGAGGTGAACAGCGGCAAACGTGCTGGCGTTCCCACCGAACTGGCGACCGCTTGAAGGCGCTGGAGCGCGAGAACCGTTAGCTTCGGCAGGCCAACGAGATTTTGCGCAAGGCGTCGGCATATTTTGCTCAGGCGGAGCTCGACCGCCCGTTCAAGCGATGACTGCCTTCATTGTCGAGCATCGGGATGAGAATGGGGTCGAGACGATCTGCCGGGTCGCCCCATCCACCTATCATGAACGTGTGGCATCGCGACGCGATCCCTCGCGCCTGTCACCACGTGTCCAGCGTGATGAGGCCATGAAGCCCGAGGTTCGGCGCGTGTTCGATGCCAACTTCAAGGTCTACGGCGTGGGCAAGGTGTGGCGGCAGATGCAGCGGGAGGGCTTTGATATTGCCCGCTGCACAGTGGAGCGGTTGATGCGTGATTTGGGCCTGCAGGGCGTGATCCGGGGCAAGCCGGTGAAGACGACGATCAGCGACAAGGCGGCTCCGTGTCCGCTCGATCAGGTCAACCGTCAGTTCCATGCGCCGGCACCGAACATGCTGTGGGTGTCGGACTTCACCTATGTCGCGACGTGGTCGGGGTTCGTCTAAGCGCTGAATGTCAGCTTCTGGCGGGAGCTGACATTCAAGCTATCTCATGTGAAAAATCCTGTCTGATCGGCGAAGCAGAGTGCATAAAAACACGGTCTACAGAAATCTCTCGCCCGCATGGTTTTCGAACAGCGCTGCGTCGCGGACGTAGCCGAGCAGCACTTCGACCTTTTTCTGCCGCGATACCTCCTGCATCTTCGGCAATGACGCACCGGCCTTGGCCGCCTCGGTGAGAAATCCTGAGCGCAGCGAGTGGGCACCGACTGCGGCAGGATCGAGACCAACCTTTTCTGCATAGCGCTGGATTAGGCGGGCAACTGAGCGATCTGACATCGGCTCCTTGGTCATCATCCCTTGTGCGTCGGTGCGGTAAAACAACGGACCCGCCTCTCCTCCTCTGACGCTGAGCCATTCATTCAGCCGGGCACCGGGCTTGAGCACCTTACCAGAAGGCACCGCGATGACCTGCCCTGCCCCCTCCTGGTCGGTTTTCGAATGCCGGATCGTCAGCTTAAGCCCCTCGCGCACAAGTTCGAGGTCAGCCAACTGCAATGCGACTAATTCGGAACGCCTCAGCGCCGCCGCCAACCCAAGTGCCATGACCGCCCGGTCGCGGATCGCTCGTGGACTCTGGCCTTCGGCCGCTGCGAACATCCGAGCCAGATCGGCGGCCAGAATAGCACTCTTCTTGCGCGTCGGCCGCGCGCGTTGCTCACGCCGGATCCCCGCAAGTGTGTCGCCAATGACATCGCGCGGATCGCGATGCTGGGGTGCGACCTGACCTGCCTGCCTGTGGTGCCAGGCGATGGCGGCAAGGTGCCGCCCGATGGTGCTGTCCGCCCTCCCCGCCTGCGCCAGCGAGGCAAGGTATGTGGCCACTACCTCCGGCATAGCCGGCATAGGCTCAAGATCGCGCGTCCAGCACCATTCTTCGAACTGCCGCCAGTCACTGTCATACGCCCGCACGGTGTTGGCGGCCTTGGAGCGCGCACGGTATGAGCGGGCAGCTTCAATCTCAGCCATGAGCTGAGGCGGGATGGCATTCCCCAAGGGCGCGAGCGCAGCCTCATCTGAGAGCCCCAAAGCCCTGCTGCTGTCATCATCCAAGGCGACACTCCTCCAGCTTCAATGCCGCTGCTGTGCCCTGCCCTGGCCTTCGGGTCGGGCGACGTATCAGCGAATATCGTCTGCTTTATATAGATTTGCGCATCGTCCGTGAAGGGCATTTATCGGACAGCAAAGGCACCGTACAAGCCGGGTATACTTTTTATGCCATTTATATACTATCTGGCCGATGGCATCCACCCCAGCACCCTGGCAACTGACGCTTGCCCGCATCGAAGGGGCCCTCCCCTTCATCTCACCCGAGCTGTCCGAATGCCTTGCGCTGGCCTCACTCCGGCGCCTCTGGCGCGTACAAGTGCGCGATTATCCGTTTGATAATATTGGAATTGAACACAATCCGGGGCTTGAGGCCGACGAGCTCGTGCGCTCGTGGTACTCCGAAGAACGCCGTCAGTTCTTGTCGTGGATCAGCCGGCGAGGTCACCCTCCTCTCGCCCATGCTGCCAAGCTGGTCATGGCCGCGAAAAGTCACTCCGAAGGATTCAGCGAGACATACAGGCCTGCTGATCGCGCGCTCGAACGGCTCGATGCGCTGCTGCCGACCAGCGATCCGATGGGCACCCTCCTTGAGTGGCTGGCGGAACTGCGAACTGAGGAAATCGACTTTCTTGAAGGCGGCAGCGAGATCATCCAGGTCAGTGGGTTCGCGGTCACACGTTCGGCGCCCCGGGGGGCGGCCTGGGCTGCGTCGCTTGCGGCCGCCATGCGCCCACACTTGTTTGGGCTGGGCTCGGCGCCAATGGCGCTTGCTGGGGTCATGCCGCGGGCTCTGTTCCGTGAACTTCACGAGGATCCCCTGCCCGTCCTATTACATCGTGCGCTTCAGGCTGCTGCTGAGAGTGCAGCCGCAGACCTCCGTGCCATGCAAAGGGCTCACCTGCAGGCTGAGGGAGCACTTTCAGGCCTCTACGCCTCGTCGACGGCTCCCCTGGCTTGGCGTCTTGTAGCCGGCATCGGACCTCTTACCCGTGCGGAGCTTGCCAGAGGCCTTGAGGTGACCAAGCGAACCGCGTCACAATCAGTTACGGCTATGGTGACTGCCGGCATGGCCAGTCTTCGAACTTCCGATGGCGCAATCGTCCGAACGGACACGTGAACGTGTCATGGACCCCGGAATACTTCCCGGTAGCAAACGCCAATTCGATTTTGTGAGCTCGCTCTGCGGCGTAGCAGCTGCTCTACGAACTTTTTCGCCCTGCCCGGGTCAGCGAATGACAACTTACGTCGCTGTCCACGCGTTCCAATCCGGCCCCACGAGAATTCAACAATCGAAACACCGAACAGGTCTTGGCTCCGAGATATGTCATAGCGCCGTGCAACATTGAGATCGGGATTTTTGGCTTCGAGCCAAATGTGACACTCGTTCTGATCATGCTCTAACATACAGAGGAGTATGCGACAGCCGCCCGGAGCTAGGCCAATCGGAAGTTTGAATCACAGGTCTCTATGGTGATTCAAGGAATCGATCCTGAGGCTGTGACCGCCGCTCAGTTGCGGACGTCTGATTCTTATGGAATTTGCGCGTCTCTCGGGCGAGGTCATTCTCGAAGCGAGAGCGCGATCTTCCTTAATCTTGAATCAAATCAATAACAAATCCGCCGCAGGCGAAAACGTTAGGGGATTTAGATTCTAAGGTTAAGAGGTTACCTGCTCGCCATCAGCCTGCAAACTCCTGATTTCTCGCGAGTCGGGGTCGCTATGTCGAATCTGATAACACGATGTTCGGTTTCTGATAGCACGACCGCCAGATTCTAATAACACGTCATCTGATGCCCGATCACACGTTGGCCACCGCCCTGCCCTGTTGATAACTTTGAAAGCACGGCTCAGAGCGTGAGGCCATAGGATCAGTTAGCGTTCCGATTCACATATGATGCGCCGATCCCAAACTTTCTGATCCCCCATTTGCCCCTATGCTGAAACGAACGTGTTTTCGGAAATGTGGTATTTCCGGTCGAACGTGTTTTCAGGAATGGTTTTTGGAGGCATTTTCCATCGCCCAGCTTGAAGGCCGACCTGTCGGGTTTCTGGATCGCAGTGACCGAAGTGGAGCCTAAGGCGATCTGCCAGCTGGTTTGAGCGCTGCACAGTAGATCGCTGATTTCAGTCAAAGATGGACGGCAGAAGCACGGCCGTAGGGTCTATGCGGGTGCTCTTGGGCCTAGTCAGCGATTTCTTAGCAGGCGCCGAACGTAGACGCGTTCCTCTGATCGAGCGGGCTAACCGAAGTGATTCCCGAAAACACGTTGGCTAGCTGCCGTGCATGATGAGACTGTTCTTATTGTTACGATAGATCGCTATGCCTGCGGCAGAGCGTAATCAGGCCTGAAGCCGAGCGGCAGCTCTACCAGCGCGCCGGGCGCCGCTACCAAGTCCTGCAGAAGGTCGCGATCTTCAAAAGCCCGGAAGCGTATGCTTGTTGCGCTCGTGGTGCTTTTTCATGAAGCCGTAGAACCGTTTCGAGTAGTTCCTTGGCAACTCATGCGGATTGCTGTTCAAAAAGGAATCGAATTGCCGCATCAGCACATCGAGATCCCAACCAGGACATTCAGCACGGATGGCCTGATAGATTTCGGGGTCAAGAGTGTCCTGCGCCCCCCCTCCCCTTCGTCGTGACTGAGATTGGCTTGCATTGCTGTCCAATGCCGCTGATGCATCGGCTTGCTGTTCGGGGCGCAAGCTCGCGCTCGTTGTTGCAAGGAGCTTGCGCACGAGGGCAGGATCAACGAATTCCTGCGGAGGGCTGACCTTGGCTGCCTTTTCGAGGGTTGCGCGCTGAATGCGCTGGGCTCTGCTCTCCGTGGTGACAGAGCCACTGCCCTCGGTTTTTTCAGAAAGTTTTTCGAGATGGCGACGCATCACCATCTTTAGCTTTGGGCGCGGCGTCTCCGCTCCAATGACCTCCAGACTGATATCCGGTAGGTTGTTAGCTCGCGCCAATTCAAGAATCTTGTTCTTGAACGAGGGTAGGGAGCTTTCGCTGCCGCTTTTCTGATGAAGAGTTTCGAAGCCAATCGTGAAACCTTCTGGCCCATTGCCACCAGCGTGCTTGCGAGCTGCGCGGTAGAGCCATTTCCCAAGTCCGCTCGTTATCTCGAAATACAAAGGCGAAATCGCAAGGACATTTCGCTTGTCCATGACCCCGTCGAAGAACCATTTGGAAAGCGTGATTTCCATCCCAAGCGAACGCTGGGTTCGCTCATCAACGAGATGAGTATAGCTATCGATCCACGAAAATGTGGTCTCGCGGGATTTGGAGTTTGCTCGGATGTTCGTCTTGATCGTCGTGGCCTGAAGACGATCAAGCGCTGCGATCAGTCGCTCATAGGCGCGCCCGCTTACACCCCAGCAGATTCGCTTGAGAAGATCGCCAGGTTGAACACGAATGGTCGGCGACAGGTCGTTGTCACCCCGCTCGCGCAATTCGTTGAGGTGAGACGCCAGATAGATCATGATATCTGCATCCCAGATGGTCGCCATCCCATAGGCTGGGTTGGCTGATACATGGACGGTGACCGACTTGTCCGGACTGAGGTACTCAATGGGTTTCAGGCGCTTCTTCTTCGAAAGGCTGAAGAAAGGACGCTGCATGGTCTCCTGATAGTCCCGCAGCGAGATGTCGCTGAAATCAGGCAGCGTGAAGAACATCTCGAACTGCACCCGGCGACCGGAGGAGGACTGATCTTTCTCGCTCACGTTCTTCGCCTAGTAAATCTGCCGCTGTCCCACATGTGGGACAAGTGTGCTAAACATATGAAATAAAACGATAAAAGCCACATTTTCAGAGTGGTAAAGGCATGGCCATAGGTGGGTCCGAAACCCTCCTTCATGGGGCAGGCCTTTTTAGAATCTTCGCCTTCTCAATCAGAGGGCGCAATGCATCGAGGATTTCGTCAGCGCTCAAATCAGTGGGGTTGATCGTTATCGTGAGCCCTCGTGCACGATCCTTTTCGATGACACCAATGGACGATCCTGCGGCTTCGATTACGACTTTCTGGGCACGGCCAGGCCTGCCCGAAACTGCCTTGAGCAGACGGACAACAACCTGAGGGCCAGAAATTGGCTCTTCGTCTCCGGATTGCCGGAAACTTTGCTCCGCAGCGATCTGCTTCGCTGCTTCCTCCATCCTAGGGCGCAGCGATGGGTTGCGTATGGCTGGAAGAAGCTTGTCACCGTACCGCACCTGAAGTTCCATTGGCGACGCAAATGCGCTTACGATTGTTTGCGGGATCTCTGTCAGGCCGATGTACCGGGCGAGCGTAGATTTCGAGATCTTTACGCGTTCAGCAAGCCGGGCCTGAAGGCCATCGTAATAAGTATCGACTGCTGCCTTGTAGTTCAAACCGCGCTCTAAATCTGAGATATCTTCCCTCTCGCGGTTCTCGATATCAGCAAGGCGGAACGCAGCTTCGTCATCGAGATCTTCGATAATCGCGACGAGCTCGATATCCGGGTAGTGATTGGCGTTGAGCCACGCGACGGCCCAGTGGCGCCTTGTGCCAATGATCAGTTCGTACTGCAGCTCACCTTGCTGTTTCCGGCGCACGACTACTGGGATGCGGTTCCCGTTTTCTGCTTGGATCGATTCAATCAGAGATCGCAAACGGGGTTCGGTGAGCTGTTCGTAATCACGGGCGTTTCCCGGCCAGATCGAACATTCTGCAGGTTTGAGCCGGATGGTCGGGCGCTTGACCATCCGCGCTGCTTCCGTGAAGCCTTCAAGCCTACGTGTTGTGAAATTGCGCGATGCGGTTGCCCCTGCAGCGTCCTTCGCTTCAGAGACGGAAGGCTGGTCAGGGGCAGGGGAGGCGAGGGCCTCGCCAATCAATGAACGACGGCTCACGCTGCAACACTCCCTGCCGTGTCAGATGACCGTCTCGAAATGCTCTTCGACGGCCACTGCTCATGTATTTCGTTCAGAACTTCTCCGAAGACTGCGTTGAGATTGTCCCGGCAACGCTGGTAAGTTGCGTGCGCAGCTGAAGGCTTGCTTTCATAGATCGACCGGAATGCTTGAGTGGCATTCTTGATTTCCTCAGAAGCTAGGATCGGCTGATTCAGCAGGAAATTGGCATATGTGGCCTTCATCATCTTCCACATGTCGGCTTCACCTGGCTTGCTGGGGGTGTAGGCCGAGCAGACGACGCGAATGAACCCGTAATCAACAGGCGTTCCGTGATCCTCGAGGATCTCGATATTCTCGGCGATGGTGTCCATGAAATGGATGGTTGAAAGATAGTCGAGCTGCCTTGCCGGAACCGGGATAAGCATACCTGTTGCGGCGGCCATCACATTGAGGCCCAGGAACCCCATAGCCGGCGGAGGATCGAGCAAGACGACGTCGAAGTCCTTGATGATGCTGTCGATGCCAATACGGAGACGCTGAAGTCCCTCGCGCACTGCTTGTCCGCCCTCCGTCAACGTTGCCGTGAGGTCCCACTCTGCATCCTGCAGGCCAAGGCTTGACGGCACTATTTTGATTGTAGGCCAAGCGGTTTCTCGGATTGCCTTCCTGAAATCATCGAATGTGCTGCGAGGCGACAGGAAGTTTCCTAAAGTCTCCTCTTCATCGATAAGTGCTTCGGGCTGGATGTCGAACATAGTTGTCGTTGACGCCTGCGGATCGCAGTCGATCACGAGAACGCTATATCCGTTCAGTGCGAGAAAATCGGCGAAATGCTTGGTAATCGTACTCTTGCCGACGCCGCCCTTGAAATTCTGCACGGCTACTACGACCGCATTCTCATGGGCTAGCTTGCCCGGATGAATGTTCAGCGCCTTGCGAATATGAGTAAGGTCTTCGAGCGTGTAATAGCGACGGCCATTGTTAAGCTGCTTCGGAGGCGCGAGACGTCCCTCCTTCTCTGCCTTGGCAAGCGCTTCAGGCGTTCTTCCGACCAATTCCGCTGCCGCCGTAGGCCCAAACGTGATATCCAGGACCTTGCGTTCATCAGGTTTGAACACCACAGCTTTGACCCGATCGCGCATCATTTCGCAGGATCTGGTCATATTTCGCAGTGTGTTCACGGTGTAGGACATGCGTCTGCCTTTCGATGAATCGCAGTTCTGCGACCCAGTTCGTGTTTTATGATCATTTTCGGCGGTAGAAGTCAAACCGATATCTTCGGGATGGTGCCGGTCCCGAATCCTCGTCGCTGCCGGGCACCCCTTGTCGCATAGCCCGTAGTGATCACGGGCTCATAAACCCGAGGCGAGAGGGAAGGGGGATGACCTGATGCGGTTCAGCATCAGGAGCAGACCGTGACCGACCTTTTTGAACAATCCAGCCAGAAGCTGGACGCAGCAATCACCGAAATCCAGCACGCCATCGCCACCGGAATGGCGAACAAGCAACGCCTGTTTGAGACGATGCGCCAGCTTTACGGGGAGGGCTCCGCAAACGGCGCATGGAGCCAGAGGGACGCCTTTGACCTGCTCGAGGCGGCATTGACGCGCCACATGGCCGGACTGCTGAACAAGCCTCAGATGCTGCACCAGATTTCGGAGATCAGTGCGCTTATCGAGGCACTGCCGACACATACGGTCAGAAGTGAAGACCAGATCAGGTACCAGCAATTCTCGACGCCCGCAGACCTCGCAGCGCTTTGCGTGATTTTGGCGCAGCCGCTCGCAACCGATATCGTTCTTGAACCAAGCGCCGGACATGGCGCTCTCGTGGCAACTTTGCCCGATGTCAGCGCATTGCATCTCAACGAAATCGATCCGCGCAGGCGTGAAAAGCTGGTTCTGCTGTTCCCCCAGGCCGCCACAACAGGGATCGATGGGGCCATGCTGGCCTCCCATCTCGACGGGGCTGTGCAGCCAAGCCTGATCCTGATGAACCCGCCGTTCTCTCGGTCAATGGGACGAGGGGCAGACGAGTTCGCAGCGGTGCGTCACCTGCGCGCTGCCATAACGCGCCTTAGGCAAGGGGGACGGATCGTCGCGATCATGCCGGACTGGTTCACGACGAGCGCAAAGCTTGCGAAAATCTACGAAGACACCTTTGCCTCTTGCACGGTCCGCACATCTATCCGGCTCGATAAATGCTATCACAAGCAGGGCACCAACGTGGTCGTGCGCTTGTACGTGATC
>Ga0308017_1000139_pt1 | contig 23776 bp, 16 predicted proteins | sample Neamet280_FD_203145 | JGI IMG/M metagenome (GOLD analysis project Ga0308017, IMG submission 203145) | Marine microbial communities from water near the shore, Antarctic Ocean - #280 | ecosystem: Environmental > Aquatic > Marine > Unclassified | place: Southern Ocean | collected 2014-10-01
CGGCAAAAAGGACCCGTCGCTCGGCTGGCGCTTCACCGACGCGTGGCTCTCGATGGCCGGCGCCGCCGACCGCGGCATCCCCAACGGCATGCCGGTGGATGAATGGGGCATCCGCGTCGCCGAGGACAAATGCACGCCGGTCGGCGCTTCGGTGGCCCGCGGCGGCGCCACCAACTCGCCGGCAGCCGTCTACGCACTCACCAAGTACGTGGACTGGATGAAGAAGTACGCCCCGAAGGAAGCCACCGGCATGACCTTCAGCGAGGCCGGCCCGGTGCCGGCTCAGGGCCAGATCGCGCAGCAGATCTTCTGGTACACGGCGTTCACCGCCGACATGACCAAGCCGGGGCTGCCGGTCGTGAACCCCGACGGCACGCCGAAGTGGCGCATGGCCCCGTCGCCCTACGGCCCGTACTGGAAGGACGGCATGCAAAACGGCTACCAGGACGTCGGTTCATGGACCTTCTTCCAAGGCCATGATCCGAACCGCTTGGCCGCCGCCTGGCTGTACGCGCAGTTCGTGACCAGCAAGACCGTGTCGCTGAAGAAGTCCATCGTGGGCCTGACCTTCATCCGCGACAGCGACATCCACCACGACTACTTCACGAAGAACGCGGCCAAGTACGGTGGCCTGATCGAGTTCTACCGCAGCCCGGCGCGGGTGGCCTGGACGCCGACCGGCACCAACGTGCCCGACTACCCCAAGCTTGCACAACTGTGGTGGAAGAACGTGGCGGTGGCCGTGACGGGCGAGAAGACCCCGCAGCAGGCCATGGACAACCTGGCCGAGGAGATGGACCAGGTGCTGGCCCGCCTGGAGCGTGCCGGCATGGCACGCTGTGCGCCTAAGCTCAACAAGAAGGAGGATCCGAAGAAGTGGCTGAGCGACAAGGGGGCTCCGTGGGCCAAGCTGGCCAACGAGAAGCCCAAGGGTGAAACCATCGAGTACGAGAAGCTGCTCGCCGCCTGGCGCGCCGGCCGCGTCCGATAAATATTTTTACATTCAAACTCGTTTTCTTCTCGTGCCCCCAAAGGGCACGGTGAAGATTTTTTCACCATGACCCGCACACAACGACTCCAAACGCTGCTCGAACGGCCCGTGTACGACCTCATCGTCATCGGCGGCGGGGCCACGGGCCTCGGCGTCGCGCTCGATGCAGCGTTGCGCGGCTTTCGCGTGGCGCTGTTGGAGTCGCACGACTTTGCCAGCGGCACCTCGTCGCGCTCGACCAAGCTGCTGCACGGAGGGGTGCGCTACTTGGCACAGGGCGACCTTCGCCTGGTGCGCGAGGCGTTGACCGAGCGCGCCACCGTGTTGCGCAACGCCCCGCACCTGGCACACGCGCTGCCGTTCGTCATGCCCGCTTACCGATGGTGGCAGGTGCCGTTCTACGGCATGGGGCTCAAAATCTATGACCGGCTGGCGGGTCGCGCCAGCCTCGGGCGCACCGAGTGGCTCTCGCGCGACGAGACCCTGGCCGCGCTGCCGGGCATTCGCGCCAGCGGCCTGGCGGGAGGCGTGCGGTACTGGGACGCGCAGTTCGATGACGCCCGGCTTGCGCTGGCGCTGGCGCGCAGTGCCGAAGCGGTCGGCGCCGTGGTGGTCAATTACACCCCCGCGGTACAGATTCGGCGCGACGCAGGCCGCGAAACGGCACCCTTCGAGGTGACGCTACTCGACGCCCGCAGCGGCACACCCCACCAGGTCTACGCACGCTGCGTTGTCAACGCCACCGGGGTGTGGGTTGATCAAGTGCGCGCCAGCGCGGCCGAAGGCGCGCGCGTGGAGCGCATGGTGACCCCGAGCCAAGGTGTACACGTGGTGGTCGACCGCACGCACCTGCCGGGCGAACAAGCGCTGCTGATCCCACGCACGCGCGATGAGCGCGTGCTGTTTGCGGTACCGTGGCTGGGCAAGCTCATTCTGGGCACCACCGACACGCCACGCGAGGATCTGCCGCGCGAGCCCGAGGCGTTCGATCACGAGCTGGCGTTCATCTTGAACGAGGCCAGCCAGGTATTGGGGCGCCCGGTTGGACCGGCGGATATCCGCAGTGTGTGGGTGGGGCTGCGTCCACTCGTCGCGCCGCCGTCGAGCGGGCCACGCGACACCAAAACGCTCTCACGTGAGCACACCATCGTCACCGACCCCAACGGCCTGGTAAGCGTGACCGGCGGCAAATGGACCACCTACCGGGTCATGGCGCAGGATGTGCTGGCGCACTGCTTTGAACACGGGCTGCTGCCCCTGCGCCCCGGCGGCCTCACCGAAGATCACCGTCTGTGCGGCGCCCCCGACCCCAACGTTGCTGCCGTGCCGCTGCATGCACCGCCGGGATTGCACCTCTACGGCACCGAGGCCGCGCGCGTGCGGCAGCTCCCGGGTGCCGACCGGGTGCTCGGCTTGGGACTGACCGAAGCCATGGTGCGCCACGCGGTACGGCACGAGTACGCGCAAACGGTCGAAGACGTGCTCGCGCGCCGCTGGCGCGCCCTATTCCTGGACGCTGCCCAGGCCGCCGCCATGGCACCGGCCGTCGCCGCCATCTTGCGCGAGGAAGGCATCGCGGACCCAGAAATGGAGGCATTCATCCAGCTCTGCCGCGCCTACCTCCCCGCACTGCACACCGGGGACAAGCGCGCGCAAACACGCCACACCGCTCAACCCTCGATCTGAATATGGCGCCGGCGTGCCAGACCCCGCCCGGGCGACTGCTGCGTCTATTGCTCGTACGGAACCTCGCCCTGCCCGCCGGTACAGGCAAGCGGGCGCACCGGGTGCTGCGGCGGCTGATGCGTGCCCGTATGGGGAAGCGGCTCGCCCCCTTTCAGCGCATTACACATCGATATTGACCGCACGCAGCGCATTGGCTTCGATGAAGGCGCGGCGCGGCTCGACCTCGTCGCCCATCAGCATCGAAAACACCTTGTCGGCTTCGATCGCGTCTTCGATGCGCACCTGCAGCAGGCGGCGCACCGCCGGGTCCATGGTCGTCTCCCACAGCTGCTCGGGGTTCATCTCGCCCAAGCCCTTGTAGCGCTGGCGGGTGGTGGTGCGCTCGGCTTCGGCCAGCAGCCAGCGCATCGCGGCGCGAAAGCTCTCCACCGGCATCTCACGCGTTCGCTCGCCTTCGCCGCGCACCACTTTGGCACCCTCGCCCAGCAGGCCCTGGAAGGTGCGCGCCGCCTCGGCCAACACAGCGTAGTCGGCCCCATGCACGAAGTCCTGCGTGATGACGCTGGCGCGCACGTTGCCATGGTGGCGGCGGCTGATGCGCAGCAGCGGCTTGTCGGCGCGCACGTCGAACTCGGCGCTCACCTCGGCAGGAACGGCCGCGCCGTCGCCCGCGCGCAAAGCCACCTGCAGCGCCGCGGCACTGGCCGCGGCGGCCTCCATGTCGTCCAGATTCAGGGCAACGCCATCGGCGATGGCGCGCAGCGCCTGCGCGTCCATGAACGCGGACAGGCGCGCGATCACACCCTCGGCCATCTGGTGCAGGCGCGCAAGCTCCGCCAGCGTATCGCCGCTGAGCACGGCCCCGTCGGGGCCGCCCGTGTGCAGCCGCGCGTCCTTGAGGGCGATGCGCAGCAGGAAGGCCTCCAGCGCCGCGTCGTCCTTCAGGTACAGCTCCTCTTTGCCCGCCTTGACCTTGTACAACGGCGGCTGCGCGATGTAGATGTGGCCGCGCTCGACCAACTCGGGCATCTGGCGATAGAAAAACGTCAGCAGCAGGGTACGGATATGCGCGCCGTCTACGTCCGCGTCGGTCATGATGATGATGCGGTGGTAGCGCAGCTTGCCGATGTCGAAGTCGTCGGCGCCGTTCTTGCCCTTGGCGCCGTCGTCCTCACTGGCACGACCGATGCCGGTGCCCAGCGCCGTGATCAGGGTGAGGATTTCGTTGCTGGAGAGCAGCTTTTCGTAGCGCGCTTTCTCGACGTTGAGGATCTTGCCGCGCAGCGGCAGGATGGCCTGAAACTTGCGATCGCGCCCCTGCTTGGCGCTGCCGCCAGCCGAGTCGCCCTCGACGATATAAATCTCGGATAGCGCGGGGTCTTTCTCCTGGCAGTCGGCCAGCTTGCCGGGCAGTCCCAGGCCGTCGAGCACACCCTTGCGGCGCGTCATCTCGCGCGCCTTGCGCGCCGCCTCCCGCGCGCGCGCGGCTTCCACGATCTTGCCGCAAATGATCTTGGCATCGTTGGGGCGTTCTTCCAAGTACTCCGTCAGCGCTTTGGCCACGATGTCTTCCACCGGCGCGCGCACCTCGGACGACACCAGCTTGTCCTTGGTCTGGCTGCTGAACTTGGGCTCGGGCACCTTGACCGACAGCACGCAGCACAGCCCCTCGCGCATGTCGTCGCCCGTGACCTCGACCTTGGCCTTTTTGGCCAGTTCGTTTTGCTCGATGTACTTGCCAATCACGCGCGTCATCGCCGCACGCAACCCGGTCAGGTGCGTGCCGCCGTCACGCTGCGGGATGTTGTTGGTAAAGCACAGCACCTGCTCGCTGTAGCCATCATTCCACTGCATGGCCACCTCGACGCCGATTTCGGTGCCCGGGATGCCGCCATAGCTCTCGGCCGGGCGCGACCCCGTGGCGTGGAACACCGTCGGGTGCAGCACCTTTTTGCCCGCGTTGATGAACTCGACGAAGCCGCGCACACCGCCCGCGCCCGAAAAGTCGTCCGACTTGCCCGTGCGCTCGTCGATCAAGCGGATGCGCACGCCATTGTTCAAAAAGCTCAGCTCGCGCAGCCGCTTGGACAGGATTTCGTAGTGGAAGTCGTGGTTTTCCCGAAAGATCTCGGTGTCGGGCAAAAAATGCACCTCGGTGCCGCGCTTGTCGGTGGCACCGATGACACGCATCGGCGAGACCTCGACCGCCTGCCCGTCGGGGCCAACCTGGGTCTCGACCAGGCGGTTTTGCACCACGCCGCGCGCAAACTCCAGCAGGTGCACTTTGCCGTCGCGGCGCACGGTCAAGCGCAGCCAGCGCGACAGCGCGTTGACGCAGCTCACCCCCACCCCGTGCAGACCGCCGGAGACCTTGTAGCTGTTCTGGTTGAACTTGCCGCCGGCGTGCAGCTCGGTCAGGGCGATCTCGGCCGCGCTGCGCTTGGGCTCATGCTTGTCGTCCCACTTGATGCCGGTGGGGATGCCGCGCCCGTTGTCCACGACGCTGATCGAGTTGTCGGTGTGGATGGTCACGACGATATCGTCGCAATGCCCGGCCAGCGCCTCGTCGATGGAGTTGTCCACCACCTCGAACACCAGATGGTGCAAGCCGGTGCCGTCGGACGTGTCGCCGATATACATGCCCGGGCGCTTGCGCACCGCCTCCAGGCCTTCGAGGATCTGGATCGATTCGGCGCCGTAGCCCGAGCCGGGAGCGTCAGGGATTTGCGTTTCGGTCATGGAATCTTTCACAGGCGCATCGGCATCACGACGTATTTGAAGCGATCGTCGCCGGGAACGGTGATGAGGGCCGAGGCGTTGCCGTCCTGCAACTCGATGCGCACCAGGTCCTGGCTCATGTGTGCCAGCGCCTCGGTCAGGTAGGTGACGTTGAAACCGATGTCGATCACATCGCCGTGGTATTCGATGTCGAGTTCATCCACCGCCTCTTCCTGCTCGGCGTTGTTGGCCGCCACCTGCAGCAGCCCAGGCTCCAGGTGCAGGCGCACGCCCTTGAACTTGTCGCTGGTCATGATGGCGGCGCGCTGCAGGCTGGCCAGCAGCGGCGCGCGTCCCAGCACGACCACGTTGCGGTGCGCGCGCGGGATGACGCGGTTGTAGTCGGGGAACTTGCCCTCCACCAGTTTGGTGACGAACTCCAGTCCACCAAAAGCAAACTTCGCCTGGTTGGCCGCAAAGCGCATCTCGATCGCGCCATCCTGGTCCGACAGCAGCCGCTGCAACTCCAGCACGGTTTTGCGCGGCAGGATGACCTCCTGCCGCGTCGGCACGTCCACGTCCAACTCGGCGCTGGTCAGCGCCAGCCGGTGTCCGTCGGTAGCCACCAGCGTCAATTGCCGCCCCTCGGCGACGAACAAAATGCCGTTGAGGTAGTAGCGGATGTCTTGCACCGCCATCGCAAACGACACTTGCTCCAGCAGCGCCTTGAGCACTTTTTGCGGCACCGAGAACGCCGGCCCATAGGTGGGTGACTCCTGTACCAGCGGAAAGTCCTCGGCCGGCAGCGTCTGCAGGGTAAAACGGCTCTTGCCAGCCCTGAGCAACAGGCGCCCACTGGCCGACTCCAGCGTGACCTTCTGGTCGGCGGGCAACGTGCGCAAGATATCGATCAGCTTGCGCGCGCCCACGGTGGTGGCAAATGGCGCGTCATCGCCGCCCAGCTCGGCGGTGACGCGGATCTGGATCTCCAGATCCGACGTGGTGAGCTGCGTCGCCACCCCCGCGCGCTGGATGAGCACGTTGGCGAGCACGGGCAGGGTGTGACGGCGCTCGACGATGCCAGCCACGGCCTGCAGGGCCGCGAGCAGCCGTTCCTGGGTCGCTTGCAAGACGATCATGCGTATCAGCCTTTCAGGGTCTGCTCCAACACGTGGAGTTGCTGGTTGAGTTCGGGCTGGGTCTGGCGCTCGGCGGCGATCTTGCGCACCGCGTGCAGCACCGTGGTGTGGTCACGTCCACCGAAGAGCTCGCCGATCTCGGGCAGGCTCTTTTGTGTGAGCTCCTTGGCCAGATACATGGCGATCTGGCGCGGCCGCGCAATGTTGGCGGGACGCTTTTTGGAGTACATGTCGGCGACCTTGATCTTGTAGAAGTCGGCCACCGTCTTTTGGATGTTCTCGACGCTGATCTGGCGGTTTTGGATGCTCAGCAAATCCTTGAGCGCCTCGCGCGCCAGCGCAATCGAAATTTCCTTGTGGTTGAAGCGCGAATAGGCCAGGATCTTGCGCAGCGCACCCTCGAGCTCGCGCACGTTGGAGCGCACGTTCTTGGCGACGAAAAACGCCACGTCCTCCGGCAGTGCAACGCCTTCGGCCTGCGCCTTGCTGATCAGGATCGCCACGCGCATCTCCAGCTCCGGCGGCTCGATGGCCACCGTCAGCCCCGAGTCGAAGCGAGAGACCAGTCGCTCGTGGATGTCCGTCAACCCTTTGGGGTAGGTGTCGCTGGTCATCACGATGTGGCTCTTCTTCGCCAGCAGCGCCTCGAAGGCGTTGAAAAACTCCTCCTGTGTACGGTCTTTGTTGGCGAAGAACTGCACATCGTCGATCAGCAGCAGGTCCAGGCTGTGGTAGCGCTGCTTGAAGGCGTCGAACGTCTTGCGCTGGTAGGACTTGACCACGTCCGAGACGAACTGCTCGGCGTGGATATAGAGCACCTTGGCCTCGGGCCGCTCGGCCAGCAACTGGTTGCCGATGGCGTGCACCAAGTGCGTCTTGCCCAGGCCCACACCGCCGTAGATGAACAGCGGGTTGTAGAGCTGGCCCGGGCTGGCGGCCACGTGCATGGCCGCGGCGCGCGCCATGCGGTTGGCCGACCCCTCCACCAGCGTCGCAAACGTCAGCGCCGGGTTGAGCCGGTGCCCTGGATCAGGCGGTGCAGGTTCGGCAGCCGGCTCGGCCGGCAGCTCGGGCAGCGCCGCGTCCGTGCGGGTGACACTGGCGGCGGCCGCCCCGCCGTGGCGGGCGGGCACTGCGGGCGCACGCACCACCGTCGGCCCCTCGCGCGGCGCCAAAACCAGCTCGACCGCGACCGGATGCCCCGCGATCGCCTGCAGCGCAGCGCCGATCTTGCCCACATACTGGGCGCGCACCCAATCCATCTTGAAGCGGTTGGCCACCGCCAGCGTGACGCGCGCGCCATCGTCAGACACCCGTGCGACCAAGGGTCGAATCCAGGTGTTGACCTGTTGCACGGGCAGCTCCTGGCTGAGCCGCTCGACGCACGCCGTCCACAAGTCGGGCGCGGCGCAGGCAGCCGCCCGCGGGGCGGCGGCGTTCGCATCGGTGAGGGAACGCGGTGAGCTCATGGGTGCCAGACAAAGCCCCCATTGTAGCCGTCCGCGGCCAGTTATCCACACGCCAGCGCCGGGCCTGGTGCCCGCCTGTGCACGGCCAAGCCCACACCCCCGATCGCCGATCCGCCTGGCGGCCATTGGCAATCCAGCCGGTTTTTGCCATAATTTAGGGTTTTGTCGAGCCAGTTGGCTTGTCGGACTACTTTTGGGCCCGTCACCATGAAACGCACCTATCAACCCTCCAAAATCCGTCGCGCACGTACCCATGGCTTTCTGGTTCGCATGAAGACCCGTGGCGGCCGTGCCGTCATCAACGCGCGCCGCGCCAAGGGTCGCAAGCGCCTGGCCGTCTGACGCGATCGGCACGCCGGTGCCCGCATCACCCGTGCCGATGACGCCACGGGGCTTGCCGACGCAGCGCATTCGGCGGCGCGCCCAGTTTCAGGCCGTGCTCGGCACCCCAGCCGTGGTGCAGTCCGCGCACTTCGCGCTGCACGGCGTGCCCACCGCCGGGTTGGCGGACGCGCACGGAAGACCGCTCTTCCCGGGCGAATCGGCATGGCTGGGCGTCGTCATCCCAAAGCGCTGGGCGCGGCGCGCGGTCACGCGCAACGCCCTCAAGCGTCAAGTGGTCGCCGCCGAGCGCGAACTGCCGCTGCCGCCGGGGGCCTGGGTGGTGCGACTCAAACGCGCGTTTGCCCCCACCGACTTCCCCAGCGCGACGTCGGCGGCGCTGCGCCGTGCGGCGCGGCTGGAGCTTCGACAACTGCTCGGCCCACGCCTGCGCCAGCGGCTCGCGGCGCTCGGCCACGCCTCGGCACCCCGTTCATGACGACTCGGCCCACGTCTGCCCGTCCAACCGCTGCGTGGCGGCGCGTGCTGCAGGGCTGCGCGGCGCTGCCGCAGCGCGTGCTCGTCGGGCTCGTGCTAGGCTATCGGCTGTTGCTCAGTCCCTGGCTGGGCTCGAGCTGCCGCTTCACGCCCAGCTGCTCGGCCTATGCGTTGGAGGCGCTGCAGCGCCACGGTGCTGCAGCCGGCAGCTATTTGGCGGCGCGCCGCTTGCTGCGCTGTCACCCCTGGTGCGCGGGTGGGCACGATCCGGTACCGGATGCCCGCCCCCGTTTGTTCGGTTTTCTTCGACACCCCCCTGCCTCATGAGCGACATTCGGCGATCCATCCTGTGGGTGATTTTTGGTTTCTCGATGATTCTGCTGTGGGACCGCTGGCAGATCTACAACGGGCAGCCCGCCACGTTCTTCCCCGGCAGCCAGCCGACCGCCACGGCACGCCCTGCGCAGCCCCCCACCGACACGGGGGTACCCACCCCAACCGCTACCGCCGCCCCCACCGATGGTCCGGCGGCCGTGGCCGCACCGGCACCCATCCCGCGTGAGCGCCACACGGTGCGCACCGACGTCTTCGAGCTGACCATCGACAGCGAAGGCGCCTCGCTGGTGGGCGCACGGCTGCTGCGCCACGCCACCGAAACGGGGCGCGCGCTGCAAAAATCCTTCACCCCGCTGACGCTGCTCACGACCGAGGGTGGCCGCACCTACGTGGCGCAGACCGGACTGGTGGGGCAGGCGGGCCTGCCCACGCACAAGACGCCGATGCGGCTGGTCGAGCCGTCGCCTGACGCGCTGGCGCTGGCCGACGGACAAGACCGGCTGGTGCTGCGCTTCGAGTCCGATCCTCATGGGGGCGTGGTGCTGGCCAAGACGTACACGCTGCAGCGCGGCAGCTACCTGATCGACGTGCAGCACGAAGTGCGCAACGTGGGTACGGCGCCGGCAGCCGTGCGCGTCTATCAACAACTGGTGCGCGACGGGCGCAAAGCGGACAGCGAAACGCCGTTCTACACCACCTTCACCGGCCCCGCGGTGTACAGCGACGCCGCGAAGTACCAAAAGGTCGAATTCGCCAACATCGACAAGGGCAAAATCGACATCCAGCGCCAGGCCAGCGATGGTTACGTGGCCATGGTGCAACACTACTTTTTCAGCGCATGGCTGCTGCCTTCGGGCACCGAGCGCGAAAACTTCGTGCGCAAAGTCGACGCCCTGTACGCCGTGGGCCAGATTGGGCCCACGCTGACGGTGCCCCCTGGCGCGGCGCAAACCCTCCCGGCGCAACTCTACGTCGGTCCGCAAGAGGAAAAAGTGCTCGAGCGCATCGCGCCTGGCCTGGAGCTGGTGAAAGACTACGGCTGGCTGACCATACTGGCCAAACCGCTGTACTGGCTGCTGGAAAAAATCCACGGCCTGGTCGGCAACTGGGGCTGGGCCATCGTGCTGCTGGTGGTGCTGATCAAGGCGGCGTTTTATTGGCTCAACGCCAGCGCCTACCGCAGCATGGCCAAGATGAAGGCCATCAACCCGCGCATCATGGAGATGCGCGAGCGCCTCAAGGATAACCCGCAGCTCATGCAGCAAGAGATGATGCGGCTGTACCGCGAGGAAAAGGTCAACCCGCTGGGCGGCTGCTTGCCCATCCTGGTGCAGATCCCCGTCTTCATCGCGCTGTACTGGGTGCTGCTGGCCAGCGTGGAGATGCGCAACGCGCCCTGGGTGGGCTGGATCGTCGACTTGTCTTCGCCCGACCCGTACTACGTGCTGCCGCTGGTGATGACGCTGACCACCGTCATCCAAACCGCGCTCAACCCGCTGCCGCCAGATCCACTGCAAGCCAAGCTGATGTGGCTCATGCCGTTGGTATTCAGCGTGATGTTCTTCTTCTTCCCGGCCGGTCTGGTGTTGTACTGGATCGTCAACAACGTGCTGACCATCGCGCAACAGGCGTACATCAACCACCGCATGGGCGTGCCGCTGCGGCTGCACCTGCCCAACTTCAAGTCGGCCCAATAAACCGGGCGGCGCGCTCCCCATGCTGCCGCGGCACCACGAGCCCATCGTCGCCGTCGCCACCGCACCGGGGCGGGGTGCGGTGGGTATCGTGCGCCTGTCCGGGCGCGGCTTGCAGGCGCTGCACCAGCCCCTGTGTGGCCGCCCCTTGAAGCCGCGCCATGCCCATTACGGGCCGTTTTTGGATGCCGACGGCCAAGCGCTGGACCACGGCATCGCGCTGTGGTTTCCGGCTCCCCACTCCTACACCGGCGAGGATGTGTTGGAGCTGCAGGCCCACGGTGGCCCCGTGCTGCTGCAGCTGCTTCTACAGCGCTGCTTGCAAGCCGCCGCCGAAGCCGACCCCGCGCATGGTGCCGCTCGCTTGCCGGGCCTGCGCGTGGCGCAACCGGGTGAATTTACGGAGCGCGCCTTCCTCAATGGCAAGCTCGACCTGGCCCAGGCCGAGGCGGTGGCCGACCTGATCGACGCCAGCACGGAGGCAGCGGCCCGCAGCGCCGCACGCTCGCTGGACGGAGCGTTTTCGCGGGCGGTGCACGCACTGCGCGACGACCTGGTGCACCTGCGCATGGGGGTGGAAGCGACACTCGACTTCCCGGAAGAAGAGATCGATTTCATCCGGCAAGCCGACGTTGCAGGCCAACTGGCACGCCTGCAGGCACGCCTGGCTGACGTGCTGTCCCACACCCGGCAAGGCGCGCTGCTGCGCGAGGGGCTGCACGTGGTCATCGCGGGCCAGCCCAACGCGGGCAAAAGCTCACTGCTCAACGCGCTGGCGCAAGCCGAGGTGGCCATCGTCACCCCTATCGCCGGCACCACGCGTGACGTCTTGCAACAAGCGATCCAGATCGAGGGCGTGCCGCTGCACGTGATCGACACCGCCGGCCTGCGCGAGGGCGACGCGGTGGACGACGTGGAGCGTATCGGCATCGCGCGCGCGTGGAATCGGATCGAGCGCGCCGACGCGGTGCTGTTCGTGCACGACCTGACCCGGGCCACCGACCCTGCGTACGCACAGGCCGATGCCGCCATCGCCGCGCGCCTGCCTGCCCGTGTGCCTGTACTCCACGTCTGGAACAAGGCCGACGTGGCCCCCCTGCCCCCCGGGGCGGAGGGTGTGGCGGTCTCCGCCCGCTCGGGCCTGGGACTGGACACCCTGCGGCAGCGCTTGCTGCACGCGGTGGGCTACTCCGCCCAGACGGCCGAAGGGCTGTTCAGTGCCCGGCAGCGCCACGTGCAGGCATTGCAGGACGTCGGTGCGCACCTGCGCACGGCGCAGCAGCTGCTGGATGGCCCTGCACCCGCGCTGGAATTGCTGGCCGAGGAATTGCGCCTGGCGCAAGAGGCGCTGGGCCGTATCACCGGCGCCTTCGGCGCCGACGACCTGCTGGGCGAGATTTTTGCGCGCTTTTGCATCGGCAAATGAACATGATCGCGTGCTTGCGCCACGACACCCTGACCCCGCGCCCCATGCCACTGTCATCCGTGAATCCTCCCCGCCCCAGCGCGCGCGCCCAGGCCGTGGCCCCGTTTCTGGTGATGCAGGTGGCCGAGGAGGCCGCCGCGCTGGCGGCCCGGCTGCCCGCGGGATCACCGCGCCTGTTGCATCTCAACATCGGCGAGCCCGACTTCGTGGCGCCCGAGCCGGTGCGCGCCGCGGCCGAACGCGCGCTGCGCGACGGGCGCACGCAATACACGCCCGCGCTCGGGCTGCCCGCGCTGCGGGAGCGGCTGTCCGATTGGGTCGCGCAGCACTTTGGCGTCGACGTGCCGGCGCGGCGCATTGCCATCACGGCGGGTGCTTCGGCTGGCTTACAACTCGCAGTGCTCGCATTGTTCGACACGGGCGACGAGGTACTGCTGCCCGACCCGTGCTACCCGTGCAACCGGCAGATCCTGGCTAGCCTGGGCGTGACCCCGCGGGGGCTGGCCACCGACGCTGCCCACCGCTTCCAGCCCACGGCCGCGGCGCTGGCCCGGGCCTGGGGGCCGCGCACGCGCGGCGTCATGCTGGCCACCCCGGCCAACCCCACCGGCACCTCGATCGAACCCGCGGAACTGCAAGCAGTGCTGGACCTCGTGCGCCAGCGCCACGGGGCGCTGGTGGTCGATGAAATCTACCTGGGCCTGTCGTTCGATCCCCGCTACCGCCAGACGGCGTTGGCATGGGGCGACGATGTCATCAGCGTCAACAGCTTTTCCAAATACTTCGGCATGACCGGCTGGCGCCTGGGCTGGCTGGTGCTGCCCGAGGCGCTGGTGCCGGTGGTGGAGCGGCTGGCGCAAAACCACTACATCTGCGCCAACGCGGTGGCGCAACACGCGGCGCTGGCGTGCTTCGAGCCCGAGGTGCTGCAGGAATACGAGCGCCGCCGCGCGGCGTACGCACAGCGGCGCGACGCCGTCGTGCCCGCGCTGCAAGCGATGGGCTGGGGTGTACCGGTATGGCCCGACGGGGCGTTTTACGTCTGGGCCGATGGCAGCGCCTGGCTGGCCCGCGCCGGCGTGCCCGACAGCCAAGCCTTGGTGCGCGCGATGCTGACCCACACCCAAGTGGTGGCCACGCCCAGTGCCGATTTCGGGCAGGCCGACGGTGGGCGCTTCGTGCGCTTTTCGCTGGCCACCGCCCCGGCCGATCTGGAAGAAGCCCTGGATCGACTGCGGCGTTGGCTGGGGTAACGCTTCGCGCTCACCCCGCGCGGTTCAAAACGTCTCCCACTCGTCGTCGGCCGCCGCAGGCGCCGCGGACTTGGGGCCAGGCGCCGCTGCCTTCGCGGCTTTCGGGGTCGCCGGCGCAGCGGCTGCCGCGGGTGCCGCCAGCCGGGCCACGGCCTGACCCGCGCGTTGGGTCTGGAGCGCGGCGGACTTGGCCGCACCCTGCACCGCGGCTTTGAGCTTTTGCAGCGTATCGACCACGGCGCGCCCGGCGCGGATGAAGGGGGACTCGCCCTGCAACAGCCGGTTGGCCTCGTCCATCTTGCCGGCGTTGACCAACTCGGCGATGCGCCCGGTCTCCAGATGGAATTGTTTGTGCTGTTCGACGAGCGTGGAAAATAGCGGCAACTGTCCGTACTGGCGGCCACCACCACCGTAGATCCACTTGCCCACCGCACAACAGTCGTCGCGCCGGATGGTGGCAACGTCGAGCTTCTCCCCCTTGAGAATGGCATTGCGCAGCTTGATGCGCCATTGCTGGTGCGCCTTGATGGCAGCGTCGAAGTCCAGATGGTCGACGTCCAACCGGGCGGCGGCCGCTTTGCGCAGCTGGGTCGCGTCCTCGTGCACCAGCAGCTTGTCCTTGGGCGTGAGGCGGAAGACCCGGATCGTACCGTGCACGGTTTGCACCTGCTCGTCCAACGATATGGCCGCTGCCGCCAGTTCCTCGACCATGGCGGCGTTTTGCTGCGTGATCGAATCCAGATTGGCCAACGCCTCCGCGATCTGACCCACGCCGGCAGACTGCTCGCGTGCCGAGTGGTGGATATCTTCCAGCACACGCGCCACGCGCTCGACCGCTTGCTGCACCTGCTGCACGTTGGCGGCCGCCTCGGCCGCACGCGCATCGCCGGCGAGCACCCGCTCGCGCGACTCGGTGATGAGCTGGCGGATCTGCTTGGCCGCCTCGCCGGTGCGCTGCGCGAGCGCGCGCACCTCGCTGGCCACGACGGCAAAGCCACGCCCGGCCTCGCCGGCACGCGCGGCTTCTACCGCGGCGTTGAGCGCCAGGATGTTGGTCTGGAATGCCACGCCCTCGATGACCTGGATGATATCGGTGATGCGCTGCGACGACTCGGTGATGCCACGCATCGTGTCGGCCATGCTGCCGACTGCCGTAGCCCCCTGGGCCGCGAGCACCTGCGTCTGCTGCACCAGTTGCACACCCTCACCGGCCAGACGCGCCGTCTCCTGCGTGGTCCCGTTGATTTCCTCCATCGAGGCAGCGGTGCGCTCCAAGCTGGAGGCCGCGTTTTCGGTGCGGTGCGACAGGTCTTGGTTGCCCGCCGCGATCTCTTGCGTGCCGCCGCGCAGGTTGGCGACCTCGTGCCGAATGTCGCGTACCACGGTACGCACGCCAACCTCGACCTGCTGCAGCAACAGTTGGATGCGACGCATCTCGTCGCGCGTATCGACGACCACCGGCTCGACCAAGTCACCGGCGGCCAGGTGCTCGGCCTGGCGCGCGATGCGGCGCAGGGGCTGCACGAACTCGATGCGCACGAGCGCGGCCACGGCACCGATCAAAGCGACCGCCAGCGCGCCTGCCCAACCCGCAGCCTGCGCGACGGGCATGCCACCCGCCGCCAGCCAGACAAGCAAGGCCAAGGGCATCGTGGCGCAGACGGCGCTGCCCCACACGACCCGCCCTGCCAGCCCCGGGCGCAAGGTGCGCCACGCTTTCGCCCACCAGGCATTGCGCACGACTTCGCCGTTTTGCAGCCGGTAGGTCAACGGCCGCCCCGCCTCTTCCTCTGCACGCATGCGGGCGTAGAGCGCCTGCGCAGCCTCGATCTCGGCCTCCGTGGGCTTGGTGCGCACGGACAGAAAGCCCACGATCTGCTCGCCCTCGCGCACCGGCGTGGCGTTGGCACGCACCCAGTAGTGGTCGCCATTCTTGCGCCGGTTTTTGACGATGGCGGTCCACGGGCGTCCCTCGTGCAGGATGGTCTGCCACATGTCCCGGTATGCCTCCATCGGCATGTCCGGGTGGCGCACGATGTTGTGCGGCTGGCCCAGCAGCTCGTCGCGCGTGAAACCGCTGACGGCGACGAAATTGTTGTTGGCGTAAGTGATGCGGCCTTTGACGTCCGTGACCGAAATCAGCGTCTGGTCAGGCGGAAAGTCGAAGCGATTTTGGGTGACGGGCAGATTGACGCGCATGGCAGTGGCCTGAGTGATCCGGGGATCGTCACCGTCGGCCGCACCAGAAAACGAAACGGGTGACGGCGCGCGGCGACAAACCCTGTGGATGAAAGGATAGCCGATTCCGATGACGGTCGACAGCCGGGGGCGGTCGCTTCAGTGCCCTTCGTCGCCAGCCGTGGCCTGGCCCACCACCCCCGGCACGACGCGCCGCACCACGTCGCTCGCAAAGCCGCGCGCCGCCAAAAAGCGCATCTGGCGCGCGCGCTCAGCAGCATCCGCGGGCGGCGCGCCGAACCGGCGCTGCCAGACGGCGAGCGCGCGCTCCGCCTCGGTGGCGCGCAGGGCGTCGCTGACGGCCTGCAGTGTGTCGTCACTCACGCCGCGGGCGCGCAGCTCGGCCTGTACCCGCGCAGCGCCCCATTGCCCGGCGCGGCGCCGCAGGTGTGACTCGGCGGCGCGCTGCTCGTCCAGCCAGCCGCGCGCCTCGCATTCGTCGAGCAGCGCGTCCAGCGCGGCCGACCCCGGTGCATGAGGGGCCAGCCGCTGCGCCAGCTCGGCGCGGGTATAGTCGCGCCGAGCCAGCAGGCGCAAGGCACGCGCTTTCAGGCTCGGGCCAGCGGCGGGCGCAGACCCCTCATCGCCGCCCACGTCACGCTTCGTCGAACGCCACATCGGGATCGATGGCCTCGTCCACATCCACGCTGGGCAGTGCGGCCACGCCCACCGCAGCGCGGATTTTGTTTTCGATTTCGCGCGCCAGGTCTGGGTTTTCCTTCAAAAACTCGCGCGCGTTCTCGCGACCCTGGCCGATTTTTTCGCCGTTGTAGGCATACCAGGCGCCGGATTTTTCGATCACCTTGTGCTGCACGCCCAGATCGACGATCTCGCCCTCGCGGCTGATGCCCTCGCCGTAGAGGATGTCGAAATCGGCGGTCTTGAACGGCGGCGCCACTTTGTTTTTGACCACTTTGACCTTGGTCTCGCTGCCAATGACCTCTTCGCCCTTTTTGATGGAGCCGGTGCGGCGGATATCGATGCGCACCGAGGCGTAGAACTTGAGCGCGTTGCCGCCCGTCGTCGTCTCGGGGCTGCCAAACATGACGCCGATCTTCATGCGGATCTGGTTGATGAAGATGACCATGCAGTTGGTCTTCTTGATGGTGGCCGTCAGCTTGCGCAGCGCCTGGCTCATCAGGCGCGCCTGCAGGCCCGGCAGGCTGTCGCCCATGTCGCCCTCGATTTCGGCCTTGGGCGTGAGCGCCGCCACCGAGTCCACCACGATCAGATCGACCGCGCCGGAGCGCACCAGGCTGTCGACGATCTCCAGCGCCTGCTCGCCCGTGTCGGGCTGGCTGATCAGCAGGTTGGACAGATCGACGCCGAGCTTTTGTGCGTACTGCACGTCCAGCGCGTGCTCGGCATCGACGAAGGCGCAGATGCCACCTTGCTTTTGCATCTGGGCGATGACTTGCAGCGTCAGCGTCGTCTTGCCTGACGACTCGGGACCGTAGATCTCGATGACGCGCCCGCGCGGCAGGCCGCCCACGCCCAGCGCCAGGTCCAGCCCGAGCGAGCCGGTGGAGACGACCTGGATGTCCTCGACCTTCTCGCCCTCGGCCAGGCGCATGATGGTGCCCTTGCCAAACTGCTTTTCGATCTGGGCCAGCGCGGCCTGCAGGGCCTTGGCTTTTTCGGGGTCGGGGGTGCGGGTCACGGCGTTCATTGGTTTTCTCCTGTATGGGCAAGGACTTGGACCACACCGCCCTCCCTGTCCCCCGGCGCTGCAGGGGCTGTGCGGTCGGTGCTTGGATGGCAGTGTAAACGAGTGTTGATCGGTTTTCTCCTGATTTTTGGTCAGTTTGCCTTACCATTTGCCCATGCCGTCGATGCCCTCTTTCGGCCCCGACGAGCGCTGGCGCGTCACCCACTTGGGCCGCCTGCTCGGCCACGCGCTGCGCCGCTTCGACGAGCGTGTGCTGTGGCTGATGGCGCACTCGCCGCAAGCGCCGCTGGCGCTGTCGAACCTGGCGGCGCGTGCCCAGATCGGCGCGGCCATCATCCACATCACGCGCCACCTGCCGCTGGGCGGCGCCCGGCTGACCCAATTGGCCGACAGCGCCGGCATGACCAAGCAGGCCATGGGCGACTTGGTCGACCAATGCGAGGCCTGGGGCCTGGTGCGCCGCGAGCCCGACCCACTGGACGGACGCGCGCGCCGCATCGTCTTTACCCCGACGGGGCTGGATTGGCTGCACGCGTTTCGGCGCGCGGTCGAGCAAGCCGAAGCCGAATTTCGCGCCGCCGTCGGCGACCCGGTGGCCGCCGTCGTGGCCCTGGGGCTGGAGGCGTATGCCGAAGGGGATGGACGTGCGCCCGAGGCAGCCTACAATCGTTTGCCGCGAGAGCGCTCGCCCTGACCCCCCACCTCCGTTGCACCCCAGGGAGACCCGCCATGCGCATCCTCATCGCCGAAGACGACCAGGTGTTGGCCGACGGCCTGCTGCGCACGCTGCGCGCGGCCGGCGCCGCGGTGGATCACGTCGCCAGCGGCGACGAGGCCGACGCCGCGCTCTTGATGCACGACGGCTTCGATCTGTTGATTCTGGACCTGGGGCTGCCCGGAATGGGTGGCCTGGACGTGCTCAAGCGGCTGCGCGCGCGCGGCTCGCGCCTGCCCGTGCTGATCCTGACGGCAGCCGACAGCGTGGAGGACCGCGTGAGGGGCCTAGACTTGGGTGCCGACGACTACATGGCCAAGCCGTTTGCGCTGGCGGAGCTGGAGGCGCGCGTGCGCGCGCTGGTGCGGCGCGGCAACGGCGGCGCCTCGAGCATCATCCAGCACGGCCCGCTGACCTTCGACCAGGCGGGGCGGGTGGCCAGCATCGATGGCAAGATGATCGAACTGTCGGCGCGTGAGCTGAGCCTGCTGGAGGTGCTGCTGCAGCGCGCCGGGCGGCTGGTGAGCAAAGAGCAACTCGTCGAACGCCTGTGCGAGTGGGGCGACGAGGTCAGCAACAACGCCATCGAGGTGTACATCCACCGCCTGCGCAAGAAGATCGAGCGCGGTCCGATCCGCATCGCCACCGTGCGCGGGCTGGGGTACTGCCTTGAGAAGATTCCCGGCTGAGGGCGCGCCCCCTTCCGCCCCGCCCGATCCGCTGGATGCCGACCCCGCGCCCGCCGGGCGCCGGCGCGGCTGGCGCGGGCTGTTCCAGCGCGAGCAGCACAGCTTGTTCGGAGAAATCCTGGACTGGATGCTCACGCCGTTGCTGCTGCTGTGGCCGCTGTCGCTCGGCCTGACGTGGTTCGTGGCCCAGGGCATCGCCGATCGGCCGTACGATCGCGCCCTCGAGTTCAACCTGCAGGCGCTCACGCAGTTCGTCACGGTCGAGGGCGGTCGCGCCGAGTTCGCCCTCACCCCGCAGGCGCGCGACCTGCTGCGCGCCGACGACACCGATCTGGTCTTCTATCAAGTGCTCGATCGCGACGGGCGTCTGGTCAGTGGCGACCCGGCTTTTCCGCCGCCCCCCGAGACGGACACCCCTCGGCCAGGCGACATTCGGCTGCGCGACGACGTGATCCGCGACGAGGACGTGCGCGTGGCCTACACCTGGCTCGCGCGCGGTCCGGCGCGCGACCATATCGTGCTGATGCAGGTGGCCGAGACGCGCGGCAAGCGCTCCAAGCTGGCGACCGAAATCATCAAAGGCGTGATGGTGCCGCAGTTCATCATCCTGCCACTGGCGGTGCTGCTGGTGTGGTTGGCACTGGTACACGGCATCCGGCCCTTGAGCGAGCTGGAGCGCCGCATCCGTGCGCGCCGCCCGGACGACCTGAGTCCGATCGACGACGAGCACGTACCGCAGGAGGTGGCGCCGCTGGTGTCGTCGATCAACGACTTGCTGCAGCGCCTCAAGGTCACGTTATCGAACCAGAAACGCTTTCTGGCCGACGCCGCGCACCAGCTCAAAACGCCGCTGGCGGGCCTGCGCATGCAGGCCGAGATGGCGCAAAAGCTCCTGCCCGCCGGGGTGGGCGATGATGTCGAGCGCTCGCTGCGGCAGATCGCCACCTCCAGCGTGCGCGCCACGCACACGGTCAACCAGTTGCTGGCATTGGCGCGGGCCGAAGCCGCGGGGCGCGCGTTGCCGCGCGAGCCGGTCGATCTGGCGGCGGTCGCGCGCGAGGTGGTGGAAGAACTCGTGCCGCTGGCGATGGACAAGGCGATCGACCTGGGCTTCGAGACGTTGCCCGCCGAGCCCACCGCCAGCCTGCCCCCGGTGCGCCTGTGGGGCAACCCGACGCTGCTGGCCGAGCTGGTGCGCAACCTGGCCGACAACGCCCTGCGCTACACACCGCGCGCCGGCGTGGTGACCGTGCGCGTACTGACCGACCCCTTCAGCGGGGTGCAGATTCTACAGGTAGAAGACAGCGGCCCCGGCATCCCACCGGCGGAGCGCGAGCGGGTATTGGCACCGTTTTACCGGACGCTGGGCACCAACGTGGACGGATCGGGCCTGGGGTTGGCCATCGTGCACGAGATCGTGCGCCAACACGGCGCCACCCTCGAGATGGACGACGCCGACCCGAGCCGCCCGCAAACGCGCGGCCTGCGGGTATCGGTGCGGTTTCAGGCAGCCGTGGGCCGGTAAACGTTGAGCTGTAACCGCTCGCGCTCGATGACGCGCGCCACCGCCGGCAAGGCCGCCAACGCCTGCGACAGCGCCCAGGTCTGCGGCAGCGTGGTGGGGTCGATGCCCGCAAACCCGCCCCAGCGCAGCAGGGTCAACGCATAGGCGTCGAGCACACCAGGCTGGGCGCCGCCCAGCCACGGCTCGCTACGCGCAGCCACCAGCGCCTCGAGCTCCTGCAGCAGCGCCTGATACGCCCCCAGCGCGCGCGCCTTGACGGCGGCCTGCGCGGCCGCGTCGTCGGCAAACTTGTGCGGCATGAACACGTGCGTGAAGGTCGGATGCACGGTGTTGTTCATCCACGCCAGCGTCTCGATCGCGCGCGTGCGCGCCAGCCCCTGCAGCGGCAACAGGCCCGCCTGTGGAAAGCGTGCTTCCAGATACAGCGCGATCGCGATGATTTGCGTCACCACCGCCTCGCCATCGACCAGCACCGGCACCTGACCGCGCGGGTTGAGGGCGAGGAATTCGGGCGTCTGGTGCTCGCCCTTGTGCAGCTTGACGAGCACGGGTTCGTAGGCGGCACCGGCCAGCTCCAGCGCGGCGTGCGGCACGAACGAGCAGGCACCGGGGGCGTAATACAGTTTCAGGCTCATGGGCAGGTCTCCTACCGTGGGGTGGATCAGCGTTTGGGGGCAGTGCGGCGGGTGGCCGTGGCGCGAGCGCCGGTGCGCGTACCGGCACGGCGAGCCGATGCACGGCCGCCCTCGCGTGGCTCGAAGGCGAAGTTCACCTTCCCCGCCTCGGCGTCCCACACCAGCGCCGCCTTGAACGGGCGGCGCGTGCGGTTCGAGACGAACCCTTCCAGCCAGTCGGTGCGGCCGGTGGCCAGCAGCTTGGCCATTTGCTCGCGCGCGATGGGCTGCTGCAAGATGGTGGTGGCGCTCTTGAAGTCGCAGCTGGGGGTTGGCTGCTCGGGCGTCGGCACCGCGCGGCTGCAGACGTACTGGCTGCCATGTTCCACCACGGGACTGCCACACTTGGGACAGGGCCCCAGCGCCTCGCGGCCCGCCAGATCGACCAGTTCGCCGTCGTCGCCGTTGTCCTCGTCACCGAAGTCGAACTCCAGCTTCCACTGGCCGCTGGCGTCGGGCACCACGGTCAGCTCGGCGCTGAAGGGCCAGCCCGCTTTGGAGCGAAAGCCCTCCAGTGGCCCGATGCGGTGCTCGCGCAGCAGGGTCTCGACTTCCTCGGGCGCCAAGACGCGCCCGCCCGGCGCTTTGGGTAGCGAAAACCCGCAGCCCGGCCCCTGGCCGTCGGCACCCGTGCAGGCATAGCGGCGGTAGTTTTCCTTCACCACGCCGCCGCACTGCGGACACGGCGAGCGCAGCGTGGCGTAGTCGCCGGGCACGGAGTCGCGGTCGTATTCTTTGGCCTTGCGCACGATGCGCTCGGTCATGGCGGCGATCTCGCGCATGAAGGCCTCGCGGCTGAGCTGACCGCGCTCCATGAGCGAGAGTTTGTGCTCCCATTCCCCCGTCAGCTCGGGGCGCGAGAGCTCCTCCACACCCAGCCCGCGCAGCAGAGTCATGAGCTGGAACGCTTTCGGCGTCGGCACCAGCTCGCGCCCTTCGCGCAGCAGGTATTTCTCGGCCAGCAGCCCCTCGATGATGGCCGCACGCGTCGCGGGCGTACCCAGCCCCTTGTCGGCCATGGCGGCGCGCAGCTCCTCGTCGTCCACCATCTTGCCCGCACCCTCCATGGCGGCCAGCAGCGTGGCTTCGGTGTAGCGTGCCGGTGGTCGGGTCTGGCGGGCGTCGATGCGCGCGTCTTCGGTGCGCACGGTCTCACCTGGCTGCACCGGCACCAGCGGCTGGCCCTTGTCACCGGCGCGCGCACCCTCGACGTCTTCGGCCGCCTCTTTGCCGTAAACCGCCATCCAGCCCGGTTTGACCAGCACCTTGCCCTCGGTCTTGAAGTGGTGCGTGGCCCCCTCTACGGGCACCTGGGTGATGCGGGTCGTGACCAAAAACTCGGCCGGCGGATAAAACACCGCGATGAAGCGCCGCACCACCAGGTCGTAGAGCTTTTGCTCGGCTTCGCTCAAGCCCTGCGGCACCTGCGGCGTGGGAATGATGGCGAAGTGGTCGCTGACCTTGGTGTTGTCGAACACGCGCTTGGTCGGCCGCACATAGCCCTGCTGCAACGCAGTGCGCGCGTGCGGCGCCAGATGCGCCAAGGGACTGTCGGCCAGCACTTCCAGCGTGTGGCGGACCGTGCCCAGATAATCCTCGGGCAGCGCGCGCGAGTCGGTACGGGGGTAGGTCAGCGCCTTGTGTTTCTCGTACAAGCTCTGCGCCAGCGCGAGCGCGGTCTTGGCGGAAAAGCCGAAGCGCCCGTTGGCTTCGCGCTGCAGGCTGGTCAAGTCGTACAGCAGGCCGCAGGCCTGGGTGGTGGGCTTGGACTCCTCGCTGACCTGCGCGGGGCGGCCGCGCACCGCGTCGGCGATGGCGCGCGCTTCGGCCTCGGTCCACAGCCGTTCGGGCTTGCGCTCAGGGTCGGCGGCATCGCCCTGCGGCTTGCGGAACGCCGGGTCGAACCAGCGCCCCGGGTAGGTGCCGGCTTGCGCGGCAAACGTGGCGTGCACCTCCCAATAATCGCGCGCCACGAAGCGGCGGATCTGCTCCTCGCGCTCGACCACGATGGCCAGCGTCGGCGTCTGCACCCGACCCACCGTGGTCAGGAAAAACCCGCCGTCGCGCGAGTTGAACGCCGTCATGGCGCGCGTGCCGTTGATGCCGACCAACCAATCGGCCTCGGAGCGGCTGCGAGCCGCGTCGGCGAGGGGCCGCATTTGCTCGTCGCTGCGCAATTGCTCGAAACCCTCGCGGATGGCCTGTGGCGTCATCGACTGCAGCCACAGGCGCTGCACGGGCTTGCCCAGCGGCTTGGGGTTGCCGGCCTTGTCGGTGCCTCCGGCGTACTGCTCGATGAGCCGAAAGATGAGCTCGCCCTCGCGCCCCGCGTCGCAAGCATTGACCAGCGTGGTGACGTCCTTGCGCCGCGCCAGCTTGACCACGGCGTTGAGGCGCGCTTTGGTCTTGTCGATGGGCTTGAGCTCGAAATGCGGCGGGATCACCGGCAGGTGCGCAAAGCTCCACTTGCCGCGCTTGACGTCGTACGCCTCGGGCGCGGCGATCTCCAGCAGGTGGCCCACTGCCGAGGTGACGATGTAGCGGTCGTTTTCGTAGTAATCCTCGTGCTTGTCGAATTTGCCACTGACAGGGGTGAGGGCGCGCACGATGTCGAGCGCGACGGAGGGCTTTTCGGCAATGACGAGCGTCTTGCCGGTAGCGGCAGCGGAAGGGTTGGCGGTTGGGCTCATGTCTCTACAATGCGTTCGGGCGTGCCGTGCCGCGCGGCGGAGGAC
>Ga0308017_1000141_pt1 | contig 23731 bp, 27 predicted proteins | sample Neamet280_FD_203145 | JGI IMG/M metagenome (GOLD analysis project Ga0308017, IMG submission 203145) | Marine microbial communities from water near the shore, Antarctic Ocean - #280 | ecosystem: Environmental > Aquatic > Marine > Unclassified | place: Southern Ocean | collected 2014-10-01
AGCTAGAAGTGGTAGGACACCATCATATTGATGACGTGATCGTGGCGATTTTGCCCAGGGCGAAACACGATCTGGTCAAGGTAGGCGGGTTCGATCATTAGGCTTTTGGTGATCGGAACATCGACACCGATCAAATTTCGCCAGCGATCAAAGCCTGCGCGCGGGCCCCAGTCGGCATTATTGAGGTTGTAGAAGGCCTCGGTCCAAACGACGAGATTGGGATCACCTTTGTCGCCAAGCGGCATCTGCGCGCGCAGTTGCTGGCGAAACCGTACCGAGAGATCTTCGGCGCCGACGACCATTCGTTCTTCGACACGCGTGCGAGCCGTGATGGAAACATCGCCGATCTTGCCGACCGGATAGATCATGTGCTGGTAAATCCGGTTTTCGTCGGTGGCCGGGCGATCCATCGGGTCCGTGTGGACATACATGTACCCAAGAAAGATGGTGGTTTTCGTGCTGACCTTATAACCGAGCGATGGGCTTAACTGAAACTGCCCCAGTCGGCTCGCGTTGTTGGTCATGCGCGGCTGCACATCGATCTGCACCACCATGTCATCCGCGACCTGCCTTTGCGCCACAAGCAGGGTCCATTGCTGGATATCGTGATCCTGCGCAAATGCGGGCGTGGCCAAGGCCAGACCGGCAACGGCGCATCCGGCAAAGTGCGGCAGAAAGCTAACGGGTTTCCGGGAGCAAAGCAGCCCGAACACGGCAGTCCGGCGCTCGTTTGATCGAGATGCCATCTTTCGTCCTTGTGCACACGCCGCCGGTCCGAAGCCGATGAAGGGGAAGGTCAGAACATCCGCGCGAAGTTAGCCACGCCAGGCGCGGGCGTTTCCGTGACGGCGTGCTGCATGGCGGAGGCGTTCACGTCACCGCCAAGCACGGCGATCCGCGCGATCGCGCCTTCGATCTGCTCGTCAGCGATGGCGTAGAACACCAGCTTGGCTTCCTTACGCGTCGTCACGAGCCCCGCCTTTCGCAGAACGCCAAGCTGCTGCGATAGCCCGGGCTGACCAATCCCGGTTGCCGCTTCAATCTCGCCAACATTGCGCTCGCCGGTCGCCAGAGCACACAGAACACGCCAGCGCAGGGGGTGGGCCAGCGCCTTGAGCGCTTCGATGAGATCGTCGTCGCCCATCAGCCTTGTACTCCACTATCGCGCAGGAACCAGCTGACAGCGTCCTCGGATCCGAAGATTTCGTCCAGATCATGAGTCGGGGGGGTCAGCATCGCCTCGCCTGGCTGCCAGTTGGCCGGCGCGAGGCCGCCTTTGGCGTCGATCGCTTGAAGGCCGTCGATAATCCTTAGCATCTCAGGCACCGAGCGGCCGAGGTTCGCCGGATAACAGGTCATCGCCCGGATGACGCCCTTGGGGTCGATGAAGAAGGTGGTGCGCACAGTCGCGCTGTCGCTGTCCTGCGCGGACACCATCCCGAAAGCGCGGCCGATCACCAGCGTCGGATCTTCGACGATCGGGAAGCGCACCTCCACGCCGAAGCGGTCGCGGATCATCCGCAGCCAGGCGAAATGCGAGAACAGGCTGTCAACCGAAAGCGCCATCAGCGCACAGTCGCGCTTCTCGAAGGCGGCAGCTTCCTTGGCGAGGGCGACGAATTCCGTCGTGCAGACCGGGGTAAAGTCCGCCGGGTGCGAGAACAAGACAAGCCAGCGCCCGCGGAACCCGGAGAGGCGCACTGGGCCAGCGGTGCTGCGCGCTTCGAAATCAGGCGCAAGGTCGCCGATACGCAGACCTGCACAAGGAGGGGCGCTGGCGTTGGCTGTAGGGTTGAGCTGGTTCATGCCGCCCTCATACCACTTGACATCAGGATTGCAAGACATATACACGATTTATGAAATCGAGTTGGAGAAATGCCATGACTCAGACTGATGTTGTGCTTCAGGCGGCGACCGAACAGGTTGTGCGGGCCGCTTCTGACGCTGCTCTGCGCCCCGAAATTGCGAGCTTTTTCGATCCTGCAACCTATACCGTGACTTACATCGTTTCCGACCCGGCAACGGGTGAGGCTGCGATTGTCGACTCGGTGCTGGACTTTGACCCCAATTCCGGGCGCACCGCCACTGCCTCGGCAGACAAGGTGATTGACCATATCGCTTCACATAATCTGAAAGTGACTTGGCTTCTCGAGACCCATGCTCACGCTGACCACTTCTCGGCCGCGCCCTATCTGCAGGAGAAGTTGGGCGGGAAGATTGCGATCGGTGCCGAGATCACGACAGTGCAGAACGTGTTCGGCAAGCTGTTTAATGCTGGCACTGATTTTGAACGTGACGGGTCGCAGTTCGATGCACTCTTCAAGGATGGTGACACTTTCACCATCGGTAATCTGCCGGTTACAGTCATGCATGTCCCGGGCCACACGCCTGCTGACATCGCCTATGTCGTGGGCGAGGCCGTGTTTGTGGGCGATACCATGTTCATGCCCGACTACGGCACGGCGCGTGCTGATTTTCCCGGTGGCGATGCGCGCCAGCTGTTCCGCTCGCTGCGACGTATTCTCTCGCTCCCGCCCGAAACCCGGCTGTTCATGTGCCACGATTACCTGCCCAAGGGCCGCACCGAATATGTGTGGGAGACCACCGTGGCGGCCGAGCGTGAGGGCAATATCCACGCCCATGACGGCATCACCGAGGATGAGTTCGTCGCGATGCGCGAGGCGCGCGATGCGACGCTCGACATGCCGCGCCTGATCCTGCCGAGCGTCCAGGTCAATATGCGCGCAGGCCACCTGCCGCCGCCTGACGATAATGGCGTCACCTACCTCAAGATCCCGGTCAATGCCGTATGAGCCTGCCGGGATTTCCTGACGCGGCCCCGCTGGCGGGCCTGATCGGCGGACTGCTGATCGGGCTCGCGGCGGCGCTGATGCTGCTGGGGGCAGGGCGGATTGCCGGGGTGTCCGGCATCGCCGCGCGCGCCTTTGGCCTTGCTGACGGTTCGCTGCCGCGTCTCGGCGCATGGGCCTTTGTCATCGGCCTGCCGCTGGGCGCGCTGATTGTCAGCAGCCTCAACGGCGCGCCGACACCCGCCTTTGCTGCCCCGCTAACGCTCGTGATCGCCGGCCTTATCGTCGGCATCGGCACGCGGCTCGGCTCGGGCTGCACCAGCGGGCACGGGGTGTGCGGGATGAGCCGCCTCTCGCAGCGCTCGCTGGTGGCCACCGCCACTTTCATGATCACCGGCTTTGCCACCGTCGCGCTGATGAATGCGGCGTTCTGAGAAGGATTTTTACATGCAAAAGAACATGGGAACGCTCGACAAGACCTTGCGGCTGTTTGTTGCGGCTCTCGCCGTGGCTCTGGCAGCAACCGGCACCTTGACCGGCACGGTTGCACTGGTCGCTTATATCGTCGCGGCGGTGTTCGTGGTGACGAGCCTCGTCTCGTTCTGTCCGCTCTATCGCCTGATTGGCCTTCGCACATGCGTCAACTGCTGATCCCCCTCGTATCGGGCACGATCTTCGGGGCTGGGCTGACGATCGGCGGCATGACCGACCCGGCACGTGTGCGCGGGTTCCTGGACTTGTTTGGCGCGTGGGATCCAACTCTTGCTTTCGTGATGGGCGGGGCAGTGATGGTGATGGCAATCGCCTGGACCGCACAGCGCCGCATGCAGCACCCGGCATTTGCTGATGCGTTTGCGCTGCCTGACCGTAACGACCTTACCCCGCGCCTGATCGGTGGTTCGGCGCTCTTTGGGATTGGCTGGGGGATCGCGGGCTTGTGCCCAGGGCCGGGCTTTGCCGCGCTCGCGATTGCGCCCGGCTCGGCGGCGATATTTGTGGCCGCAATGCTCGCCGGAATGCTGGCGGTGCGATTGATGGAAGGACAGGGATAATGGAACTTCGTGCAATTGATGCGACGCTTGCGGTCGGAGCGCAGATGCAGCCCGAGGAGCTTGCAGGCCTCGCCGCGCAGGGCTTTGCCGCGGTGATCTGCAACCGACCCGATGGCGAGGAGCCGGGCCAGCCCCCGCTCGATGAAATGCGCCGCGCCGCGCAGGAAGAAGGCCTTGCGTTCCATCACATTCCGGTGGCTGGCGGGCTGTTCCCGCCCGCTGCGGTTGCCGCCTTTGCCGCGATCCGGCGCGGCACGCAGGGCAAGGTGCTGGCCTATTGCCGCACCGGCACCCGCGCGGCGAGCCTTGATGCGCTCGCCAATGTCCGGGGCCTGAGCGTCGAGAACCGGCTCTCAAACGCCAAGGCTGCCGGATATGACCTGTCGGCACTCGCCGAACGCATGGAAGCGGGCGGCTAGAGCCGCGCGCAAGGGAGGGATCGGACATGAGCAACACCAAACATACCGTCGTCGTGATCGGCGGCGGCGCAGCGGGGATCGCCACAGCGGCCTCTATGCTGAAACGTCGCCGGGGCCTCGACATCGCGATTGTCGAACCTGCCGATACCCACGCCTATCAGCCTGGGTGGACGATGGTCGGCGGAGGCATCTTCGATGTGGCCTCCACCCTGCGGCCCATGGCGAGCGTCATGCCCAAAGCTGCCACCTGGGTGAAACAGCCCTGCGCGAGTTTCCAGCCTGACAGTAATCAGGTGACGCTCGCGGATGGCAGCACGCTCACATATGATGTGCTGATCGTTGCCCCCGGAATCCGCTTGGCGTGGGAGAAGATCGCGGGGCTCGAAGCTTCCCTCGGCAGGAACGGCGTTACCTCAAATTATCGGCCCGACCTTGCGCCCTATACCTGGGAACTGGTGCAACAGATGCGTGCAGGCCGTGCGATCTTCTCGCAGCCGCCGATGCCAATCAAGTGTGCCGGTGCGCCGCAGAAGGCGATGTATCTGGCCTGCGATTACTGGCGGCGGGCCGGTGTGCTGGACGATATCGAAGTCGAGTTCCGCAATGCCGGCGCAGTGCTGTTCGGCGTTGCCGACTATGTCCCGGCACTGATGAGCTATGTCGAAAAATATGGCATCGACCTGGCGCTCGGCAGCAATCTGATCGCGGTCGATGGCCCGGCGCAGACCGCCACCTTCAAGACGGCTGACGGTGAGGAAACAGTCAGCTTCGACATGCTCCATGTCGTCCCGCCGCAGGTCGCCCCGCAGTTCCTCGCCGACAGTCCGCTGGCCGCAGCGAGTGGGTTCACCGATGTCGATCAGCACACGCTCCAGCATGTGCGCTACCCCAATGTCTTTGGGCTGGGCGATGCCGGGTCGATGCCCAATGCCAAGACTGCCGCCGCCGCGCGCAAGCAGGCGCCGGTGGTGGCGGTGAACGCTCTGCGCCAGCTTGACGGCAAGGGGCCGACGGCAGGCTATGACGGTTATGGATCGTGCCCGCTCACGGTCGAGCGCGGCAAGATCGTGCTTGCCGAGTTCGCCTATGGCGGCAAGCTGGCACCCAGCTTTCCGACATGGCTGGTCGACGGCACCAAGCCCGCCCGCCTGTCATGGATGCTCAAGGCCGATGCCCTGCCGTGGATCTACTGGAACGGCATGCTCAAGGGCCGCGAATGGCTCGCCGGGCCGGGCGGGTTGATCGCGCAGTAAAGGCACTTCCATGTTGCAACGCTATTTCCCGATCCTCGAATGGGGGCGCGCCTATGATCGTCCTGCGCTGACCAGGGACCTGATGGCGGCGGTGATCGTCACCATCATGCTGATCCCGCAGAGCCTCGCCTATGCGATGCTCGCCGGATTGCCGCCGGTGGTGGGCCTCTATGCCTCGATCCTGCCGCTGTTCGCCTATGCGGTGTTCGGGACGAGCCGGACGCTGGCGGTTGGCCCGGTGGCGGTGGTGTCGCTGATGACGGCGAGTGCGGCAGGCGCGGTCGCGGCGCCGGGGACGGCGGAATATTGGGAAGCGGCGATTACGCTCGCTGCGCTGTCGGGCGTGATGCTGGTGGTGCTGGGGCTGCTGCGGTTGGGGTTCCTCGCCAACCTCTTGAGCCACCCGGTCATCAGCGGGTTCATCTCGGCGAGCGGCGTGCTGATTGCGACCAGCCAGCTGAAGCACATCCTCGGCGTCAAGGCCGGGGGTGAGACCTGGCCGGAGATGCTCCACGGGCTGGCAAGCAATCTCGGCAACATCAACCCGGCGACCCTCGCCATTGGCATCCCCGCCACGCTGTTCCTGTTCTGGGTGCGGAAGGGGTTGAAGCCCGCGCTCCAGAAGCTGGGCCTTTCCCCCCGTGCTGCGGATATGAGCGCCAAGGCCGGGCCGGTCGTGGCCGTCGCGCTGTCGATCCTGGCGGTCATCGGTTTCGGGCTGGAGGCGCGCGGCGTGTCGATTGTTGGCAGCATCCCGCAGGGATTGCCGCCCTTCATGCTGCCGTCCACCGACCTCGCCCTGATCGAGGCGCTGTGGGTGCCCGCGCTGCTGATATCGGTGATCGGGTTCGTCGAGAGCGTTTCGGTCGCTCAGACGCTCGCGGCCAAGCGCCGCCAGCGGATCGCGCCCGATCAGGAACTGATCGGGCTGGGCGCGTCTAACATCGCCAGCGCGCTGTCGGGTGGCTATCCGGTGACGGGCGGCTTTGCGCGTTCGGTGGTGAACTTTGATGCAGGGGCGCAGACCCCGGCCGCCGGGGCGTTTACCGCCATCGGCATCGCGCTCGCCAGCCTGTTCCTCACCCCGCTGCTCTACAACCTGCCCAATGCAACGCTGGCCGCGACGATCATTGTGGCGGTGCTGAGCCTCGTCGATTTCAAGACCCCGCGCCTGCTGTGGGCCTATTCCAAGGCCGACTTCGCCGCTCATGCCGCGACCATCGCCGTCACCTTGCTGGCAGGCGTCGAACTGGGCGTGATCGCGGGCGTTGCTGTCGGACTGCTGCTCTACCTGTGGCGCGCGAGCCGCCCCCATGCCGCGATCGTGGGCCGGGTGCCGGGCACCGAGCATTTCCGCAATGTGGAGCGCCATAAGGTGCTCACCCTGCCGCACCTCCTCACTATCCGTGTCGATGAAAGCCTCACCTATCTCAATGCCCGCTGGCTGGAGGAATATGTCCTCGAACAGGTCGCCGAACGGCCCGCCTTGCGCCACGTGGTGCTGATGGCGAGCGCGGTAAATGCGATTGATGCGTCAGGGCTCGAAAGCCTTGAGGCAATCAACCACCGCCTCTCCGATGGCGGGATCGCGCTGCACCTGTCCGAGGTGAAGGGCCCGGTGATGGACCGCCTGCAACGCAGCCACCTGCTGCACGACCTTTCGGGCAAGGTTTTCCTGTCTCAGGACAGCGCCTTTGCCGAACTGGCGAATGATATAGGCGAGGAAGCCTTCGCCCCGGCCGCCGACGAGGCGCGCGGACTGATATGAGTCTCCGAATTTCAGTTACAGATTAGCGCATATTGAATGTCTGATTTTAACGCCTGAGTTCTTCCGGATCATGGAGAATCCTTGGAGGCGAGCCTGACTCGCGCAAAATGCCGAAACTTTGAAAATTCGATTTCAATAACCGAGTAATTGAGTTATCGATGAGTCGTTGATCCTGCTAGAGCGGTTGCACCCAAGCAAAGGAGCAAACATCATGAGCCTGCACATCGGCGATACCGCCCCCGACTTCAACGTCGACACCACCACCGGCCCGATTTCCCTGCACGACTGGGCTGGCGATTCCTGGGTGTTTTTCTTCAGCCACCCGGCCGACTTCACCCCGGTCTGCACCACGGAAATGGGCATGACCGCGCGTCTCGCCGCCGAGTTCGACAAACGCAACTGCAAGCCGCTGGGCCTTTCCACCGACACGGTCGAGGAACACCTCGAGTGGGTGAAGGACGTGGACGAGACGCAGGGCGTGACGCTCACTTTCCCGATTGTCGCCGACCCCGATCTCGAAATCGCCAAGCTTTATGACATGATCCACCCCGATCAGTCTGAAACCGCAGCGGTGCGTTCGGTGTTCATCATCGATCCGGCTAAGAAGATCCGCCTCACCATGACCTACCCGATGAGTGTGGGCCGCAATTTTGACGAGATCCTGCGCGTCATCGACAGCCTGCAGTTGGCCGACAAGTCCCGTATCGCGACGCCGGCGGATTGGCGTCCCGGCGACAAGGTGATCATCCCACCCTCGATCCCCGATGAAAAGGCAAAGGAAATGTTCCCGCAGGGGTTCGAGACGATCAAGCCTTACCTGCGAATGGTCGCCGTCGACTGATCGACTCTCCCCTGTGCACCGCCGGACAATCCCCCCAACCCCCGTCCGGCGGTGCACTCTTTTTGGGGAAGCTACTTCACAACGCCGGATGACGGTAAGCCGCCGCAACAGGAGCCCAAGGTTATGAAGCGCTTGATAATGACCGCAGGCCTTGGGCTATTGGTAACGGGATGCGCGTCGGAGCAGACACAAACGCCGGACGCTGCATTCGTGAAGAGCGCAGCTCAGCTTGCCGATATCTATCAGACCAGTCTTCAGGCGGAGCTATCGTCAGCAATAAGGCAGGTCGGCCCGGTCGGTGCGATTGGGGTGTGCCAGTCGTCTGCGCCTGCGATCGCTGCTGACCTGTCGAGCAAGGGCGATCTTGCTGTCAGCCGGATCGCGCGCCGAAACCGCAATCCTGACAATGCTGTCCCTTCCGAACTCGATGAGCTCTACCAGCAACTCGAGCGCGAGCCGCTGCACGATGGCAAGCCGCGCGTGGTGACCGCCACCATCGGCGAACGAAAAATCTTCATGCGTGCACTGCCGATGAAGGATCAGCCGTGTTCCCAGTGCCACGGCACCAGTATCGCACCAGAAGTGAAAGCGGCGATTGCCGCCAGCTATCCCAACGACCGTGCGACCGGATTTGCCGCCGGGGATTTGCGAGGCGCCATGCTGGTCACGCGGTCAGTGCGCTGACGGGAAGCTGGTGGGGCTGCTAGCGTGTGAGCGTCAGTCCTGAATGACGGCATAGCCTTTGAGTTGCAGGGTCGCCAAGGTGGTGATCGCCGAAACATCGACCCGCACATCCGCGTTCAGTTCTTCGCGTGCAAACCCGTTGGCGACCAGCGATTGTCCGCACACCCGCACGCTGACCCCGGCGGCGGTCAGTTGCCGGATCAGTTCGGCATTGGGGTTTGCCTCGCCCTCGAAGCGCTTGGCGAAGGCTGCCTCGCTCAAGGCGAATCTGGCGGCAGGCCCATGCAACGTGACGACGATATCGCCAGCCTGCGGCTTTGCACCATGGTGCGCCAGCAGGTTCACTATGCGGGCGACCCGCTCCAGGCCTTGATGCACTTCACCAGCCTTTCGGGCAGGCTGAGCCACATCGAACACGATCTTATAACGCAAAGTGGGATCGACCGCCTCGAACGGATCAGCAATCTCAGCGAACTTGCCGTAATCCGGGATTAGCGGAGCTGATGACTGGGCAAAAACAGGTGTCGCTGCGATCATTGCGAAAAGTGCGAGAGATTTGAGCATCGAAACGGTCCGTCCCTGTGGCAGCTGTCTGGCCATTGATCTATCATGGCCGTCTGGCGGATGAATTGGAATTAGAACATCGCACATGTTCGGGATTTTTGGCGATGAAACGCCAACTTCTTGTCGGCATGCTTTTCGGAGCTGCAGGCGCAGCTTGCGCGTTCGTGCTGGCTGATAAACTCAGCGGACCTGCACCTTCCGGACCGCCCTCCGTTCCGGTGCAACTTCAAGCAGCCGGGGCGTTCACACCTCGTTCTGCGGCCGATGCGCCAGACGATGCCTTTGACGACGCCGTTCGGCTCGGCGAGCAGATGATCACAGACACTTCGGTCCATGCCCCGCAATATGTCGGCAATGGGCTGAAGTGCAGCAATTGCCATCTCGATGCCGGCCGCAAAGCCGGAGCCGCGCCGCTGTGGGCGGCGTTTGTCAATTTCCCGGCGTTCCGCGCCAAGAATGGCGAGATCAACACCTTCCAGAAGCGCGTGCAGGATTGTTTCCTCTACAGTCTCAACGGGACGCCGCCGCCGCTGGGCAGCCGCGAATTGATCGCTATCGAAAGCTATGCAGCTTTCATGGCGCGCGGATTGCCGAGTGGAATGTCGCCCCCGGGACGCGGATTTCCCAAGATCGATGCGCCCAAGCAGGCACCGGACGATCGGCGCGGGGCCATGGTCTATGGGCAGAAATGCAGCGCCTGCCACGGCGCCGATGGCGCCGGGCAGACCATCGCCGGCGGTCCGGTCTATCCGCCGCTGTGGGGCGCGCAGTCTTATAACTGGGGCGCAGGCATGGCGCGGATAGACAAGGCTGCTGCCTTCATCCGCGCTAATATGCCGCAAGGGAGTGAAGGCAGCCTCACCGTTCAGGAGGCGTGGGATGTCGCGCATTTCATCGACGGCAAAACCCGACCGCAGGACCCGCGCTTCACCACCAGCGCAGGTGCTACTCGCGACCAGCATCACGATACCCCCTATTCGCGCTATGGGACGGTCGTGGGCGGAGTATTGCTGGGCGCCCCTTCCAACACACCGCGGTCCGGCCCCGTCCGCTAGGGCCCGCACGACTTATCGCTTCTCGCTGAAGCGGTATGATTCGTGACAACCGATGCAGGTGTCGAGCGCTTGGAGCCGCTTGGCATCGTATCCTGCGACATTTCCGGCTTCAAGATCGGCGGCCATCCCGGCAAAGGACTGGCGCATCTGCTTGCTCATTGCGCGAAAGCCATCCGGAAGCGCTTCGTGAAAGTTCTTCGGATGATCGCGGTTCGCTCCCGGCCCCTGCTCACGCGCAAGCCGGGCCATGGCGCTGCGATCATCAGCAATTCGAGCCTCGTCCAGATTTCGGATCGTCACCAGCAGTTCGCGCATCTGTCGCAGAGCAAATTGATGTTGCTCGGGATTGAGGACCACCGCTTCGCGCGGGTCAGCGTCCGCTGATGGCCTATCTGTGGCAGCACGGGCCTCGGACGCCAGCGCTTCTGGCCAGAAAGCGACCAGGGCAAGCATCACGAAGATTGCGCCAAGCAGCGCGACAATCAGGTTGGACTGGGTTTTTGTCATCAAATGTCGCCTTAAGAGGAGCCGAACGGGCAGGCTGACGCTCCCTGACCGCGCTGGTGGAGATTTTCCATGTGCCAGCCCAGCGCGTCGATACGCTGCGCCAGATCGGCAGCCAGCGGCGACGGCGGCACATTTTCGTCCCAGGCCCTGTGAAAGCAGGCAAGCCAGCCCATGATTTCCTCAGAGCCGATCGGCGCTACCAGATGGCGCTGGCGCAGGCGCGGATGGCCGTATTTGTCGCGGTAAAGCTGCGGCCCGCCGAGCCACCCCGTCAGGAATTCATATAGCTTTTCCTCGGCCCGCGTGAGCGATGGCGGATGCACGTCGCGGCAGGCTTTGGCTTCGGGCAGGATGTCCATCAGCTCGTAGAGCCGTTCGCAGACGGCCCGCACCATCGGCTCGCCGCCCAGCGCATCATAGGCGCTGACAGACGCTTGCGACGCGGTCACTCGAGGCCGTCTTCATTGGGCAGGCTGTGGAACTCGTGCCAGATGCCGTTGAGCACGGCGACGCCGACGGCAAAACCAAGTCCCAGAACCCAGGCAAAATACCACATGGCAAACCTCCTCGTGCGGGGCGTTCAGTAGAAATCGGGGTTGAGCGAGACTTCCTCTTCGCTGACCCGGCCGAACATCACCTTGTAAGCCCATGCCGTGTAAAGCAGCACCAAGGGCAGGAAGATCGCGGTGACGATCAGCATGACGAACAGCGTCAGATGGCTCGACGAAGCGTTCCAGACGGTCAGGCTCGATTGCGGATCGATCGAACTGGGCAGAATGAACGGGAACATCGACGCGCCCACCGAACCGATGATGCCGATATTGGCCGCGGACGACCCGGCGAAGATCAGGCCGTCGGTGCGGCGCTTGATGCCGATAAGAGCAATAACCGGCCCCATCAGCCCCAGCAGCGGCAGCACAATCAGCGCAGGGTAGCTTGCATAATTGTTCAGCCACGCCCCGGCGGACGTCACCGAGCTCGTCAGGCGCGGGTTGGACGGCCCGGCGGTATCAACCGCGCCGGCAATCGCGAACCCGAGATCGCCATAGGCCAGCCACAATCCGCCTGCGGCATAGAGCACGATAACCCCCACGGCGGCCCAGGTTCCGAACCGCATGGCACGCGCACGCACCGGGCCGGGCTCAAGCTTCATGGCCAGCCAGCCTGCGCCGTGCAGCACGAGCATTGCCACCGACACCAGCCCCGCCAGCAGCGCGAAAGGCGAGAACAGCCCGAGGAAGCTGCCTTCATAAAAGGCCCGCATCGTGTCATCGAGCCGGAACGGCGCGCCGGTGAGCACATTGCCAACCGCGACTCCGAACACCAGCGCCGGCACAAATCCGCCCACGAACAGCGCCCAGTCCCAGCGCGCGCGCCAGGCCGGATCGGGCCGCTTGGAGCGATACTTGAAACCGACCGGACGCAGGATCAGCGCCGCCAGCACCAGGAACATGGCGAGGTAAAAACCCGAGAAGCTGATCGCATAGACATAGGGCCAGGCCGCAAAGATCGCTCCGCCTCCCAGAATGAACCACACTTGGTTCCCTTCCCATGTGGCGCCGACGGTGTTGATCACCTGCCGGCGTTCCAGATCATTCCGGGCCACGAAGGGCAGCAGCGAGGCCACCCCGAGATCGAACCCATCACTCAGGGCAAAGCCGATCAGCAGCACGCCCATCAGGGCCCACCAGATCACGCGCAGCGTTTCATAATCGAGAGGCATGATGAACTCCTCGGGAAGGTAGCCGCTATTCGGCGGGAACAGCGGTGAAGTCTTTGCGGGCCGGGGCAGGGCGGGGCATAGCCGCAGGGTCGGGCCGCCAGGGGACATAGCATTGCGGCCCCTTTCGGATCGCCGCCAGCATCAGCCTGACCTCGATTACCGCGAGTGCGCCATAGAGCAGCGTGAAACCGATAATCGTGATCCACAACTGCCCGACGGTCAGGCTCGATGCGCCAAGGAAGGTCGGCAGCACGCCCTCGATCGCCCAGGGCTGGCGGCCATATTCGGCCACCGCCCAACCCACTTCGGCAGCCATCCACGGCAGCGGGATCGCCAGCACCGCGATGCGCAGGAACCACCGCTTGTCGAACTTGCGCGCTGTGGTCATCCACACCGCAAAGGCGAAGAAGGCGATGAAGGCAAAGCCTAGCCCCGCCATGATGCGGAACAGCCAGAACAGGACCGGGACGTTGGGCACGGTGCTCCATGCCGCCTTCTCGATATCGGCCGGAGTGGCAGCCAGCGGATCATCGACAAAGCGCTTGAGCAGTAAGGCATGGCCCAAATCGTGCTTGTGCCGCTCGAAGGCCTCGCGCGCCGCGAGATCCTGCGGGCTGCGCTTGAGCGTCTCGAGCGCGGCATAGGCGGGCAGGCCATTGCGGATCCGGTCGGCAGCGCCCTCCACCAGCGGCGTGATCCCGGCCACCTCGCCAGTAAGGCTGCGGGTCGAGATCAGGCCCAGCACATAGGGGATCTTGACTTCATAGGCGGTCTCGCGCTGGTCGTTCGAAGGGATGCCGAAGATCGACAGGCCCGCAGGCGCGGCCTCGGTTTCCCACATGCCCTCCATCGCAGCGAGCTTCATTTTCTGGTTTTCGGTAAGAGCATAGCCGCTCTCGTCCCCGAGCACGACGACCGACAGTGACGAGGCAAGGCCGAAGGCGGCGGCCACGGCAAAGCTGCGCTTGGCAAAGCCGGTATGGCGTCCGCGCAGCAGATACCACGCGCTCACCCCCAGGACGAACACCGATGCGGTGACGTAGCCCGCGCTGACCGTGTGCACGAACTTGGCCTGCGCGACCGGGTTGAAGATCACCGCCATGAAATCGGTCACCTCCATGCGCATTGTCGCCGGATTGAAGTCGGCCCCGACCGGGTTCTGCATCCAGCCATTGGCGATCAGGATCCACAGGGCGGAAAGGTTGGAGCCCAGAGCCACCATGAAGGTGGTGAACAGGTGCTGCCGTTTGGTCAGTTTGTCCCAACCGAAGAACATCAGGCCGACAAAGGTCGCCTCGAGGAAGAAGGCCATCAGACCCTCGATCGCCAGCGGCGCGCCGAACACATCGCCGACATAATGGCTGTAATAGGCCCAGTTGGTGCCGAATTCGAACTCCATTGTAAGGCCGGTGGCGACCCCGAGCACGAAGTTGATGCCGAACAGCTTGCTCCAGAACCGCGTGATGTCGCGCCAGATCGGGCGATCTGTCATCACATACACGGTTTCCATAATGACCAGCATAAAGGAGAGGCCAAGGGTCAACGGCACGAACAGAAAGTGATACATTGCCGTCAGCGCAAACTGGAGCCGCGAGAGCTCAACCACCGCCATATCCATTAGATTTTTCCCGTCCGCAGCCTGAGTCGTGCACCCAGTGTCCAATTTGGGTTACACCTGCCGCTAATCTATGTAAAGATGAGCGGCCTGCATAAAATACATCACTTAGTGATAATATGAAATTAAAGTTTGCCTTTTTCCACCTTTTCCTGACCTTTGACGCGATCGGGGCTGTCCTGTTTGGAGGCGGGCTGGCCTTGGGCGTGGGGGCCGTCGCTGGCGAGCAGTTGAACGGCTATACGGGTGCGGCAGTCGCGATCTTGCTGATAGCAGGCGGGCTACTTCGCGGGGTTGTGATGGCGGCGAATGAAGCGGTCGCTGCGGCAGGTGCGCAGCGGCAGGTGGATGGCCTGCGCCAGCTCTTGATCCCGCATCTGCTGTCCGGCCGGCTTGCCGCGCCGCTGCCTCCCGGAGAAGCTGCAACGATTGCCGTTGACCAGGTCGAGGCTCTGCGGATGCGCGCCCTGCGCTTTGCCCCGGTCCGCTTTGCCGCCGTGGCAGCGCCGGTGCTGGTGCTGGCGGCGACCGCCTCTGCCTCGCTGATCGCGGCGGCGATCCTGCTGTTCACTTTCGTGTTTTTTGTGCTGGTGCTGATCCTCGTCGGCACAGCAGCAGCGCGCGAGGCGGATGTGCAGCTTGCTGCGCTCTCGACCCTGTCAGGCTTGCTTGAAGACCGTCTTCGCCACCTCCCGATCATCCGTCATTTCGGGGCGGAGGAGAGGATTGCCCGGCAGATCGGGCAATCTTCGCGCGAATTGTCGCAGCGCACGCTGGCCGTTCTGCGAAAGGCGTTCCTGTCGAGCGGCGCGCTTGAGTTCTTTGCGGCTTTGGCTGTCGCGCTCGTCGCAGTCTATTGCGGCTTCAGCCTGCTTGGCCTTTTGCCGGTCAAGGTGCCTGAGGAGTTGACGCTGGGCGAGGCCTTCTTCGCGCTGGCGCTCGCGCCTGAATTCTACCTGCCGATGCGACGACTTGCGGCGGCCTATCACGAAAAGCAGCTGGGCGAGGCGGCAGAACGGGCTATAGCTCCGCTGCTTGCCGCCGCCGCCGAGCCCCGGCCCGCAACCACTCCCTTCGCCGGACTTGCCGTGGACGGGCTGGCCTTGCAGCTTGGCGAACGGCGCATCGGCCCTCTTTCCTTCGCGATCGGGCAGACGGGGATCACCGCGCTCATCGGTCCGACGGGGAGCGGCAAGACCTCGGTGCTGGCTGCGATTGCCGGCCAGATTGCGCCTTCCGATGGGACAATCCGCGTGCCGGGCAGCGCGCGCGGCCCTGATGCGAATGCCATCGCCTGGGCCGCGCAAAAACCGCTGCTGCTTCCCGGAACACTCGCACACAACCTTGCACTGGCCCGCCCTGACGCCTCTCGCGATTCTATCCTCGAAGTGGCAACCATGGTCGGTCTGAGCGCCCTGCTGATGCGGCGCGGCCTTGATTTGTCGATTGACCCCGGCGGGGCAGGGCTTTCCGGGGGGGAACGTCGCCGCATCGGGATTGCCCGTGCCATTCTTGCTCAGCGGCCACTGATCCTGCTGGACGAGCCGACCGCTGACCTTGACGCTGCCTCAGCCGCCGAAATCGCGGCCCTGATCGCGCGTCTGGGCCGCGAGCGCGCGCTGGTCATCGCCACGCATGACAGCCAGTTGGTGTCACTTGCGCAAGCGGTGGTGCGACTATGAACGAGCGCGAACTTCTCGCCCACTTGCTCGATGCCACCGGGACGGGACGCAGCCGTTTGCGGCTTGCTGCGGCGGCGGGTGCGGTTGCCAGCCTGTCGGCCGTAGCCTTGCTTGGCCTGTCGGGTTGGTTCCTCGCATCCGCGGCGCTGGCGGGGGCGGCCGGAGTAGTCGCGGCACAGGGGTTCAACTACCTCATCCCCTCGGCCGCAATCCGGCTGCTCGCGATCCTGCGCACGGCGGGCCGCTATGGCGAGCGATTGCTCGGGCATCAGGCCGCCTTGGAGGGCATGGCCGCACTGCGCGCCCGCCTGTTCGCCCGCCGCGCCGCCATCGACACACGGGCGGACGGCGATGATGCGGGTGGTGCCAGCGCAGCCCTGCTCGACGATATTGCCGCACTCGAGGACATCGTCATCCGCCGGCCCGCGGTTTTCGCCGGGTTGGCAGGGGCCGCGCTTTCTATAGCGTTGGTCGCCTTGGCCGGTTGGAAAGCTGCCGCCGCTCTGGCGCTGGCGCTTGTCGCTTTGCCCCTGCTCTTGCGTAAGTTGACCCTGCATCTGACGGCTAAGCCATCCGCGCAGCTTGCCGATGCAGTCGTCGCCCTGCGCAAGGCGATGGCCGAGTTTGCAGCCGTCCGTGCGGAGATCGCCGCCTATGGTCTTGCGCCGCGGATCATGGAGGCACTCGCTCCGCTGGAAGCTGCGCATGACCGCGCGAAAACGCAGCTCGTCAAGGCTGAGGCCATGATCGCGGCGGTGCAGACACTTTACACGGCAGCCGTGGTGGCGATGGTGTTTGTGCTGTCCGATGAAGCAGCGCCGATTGTCGCGCTGGCAGTGCTGTCAAGCGGGGCGGGGGTTGAGGCGACAGGCGGCCTTACGCGTAATGCTCTGCGCAAGGCGGGGATCGAGCGCTCGCTTGCTCGCCTTGCGGACCTTTCGCGCTCACCCGAGGTTGCGGCGCCCTTTGAGGTCAGGCCGACACCGGCAGCGCCGCTGATGCTGGGCGCAACCGCAATCGCTCCGGGCGAGCGTATCGCGATCAGTGGTATTTCCGGCTCCGGCAAGACGCGGCTGATCATGGCCTTGGCGGGTCTGCGCCCGGCGGTCCACCCGCTGCGTGTTGGAGGTGTGCCAATTGCTGAGGTCAGCGCCCATGACCTGCGACGTCAATTCGCGCTCGTGCCGCAGGATCCGGCGCTGCTCGTGGGCACGGTGGCCGATAACCTCCGCATCGCGTCACCCGGGATTGATGCCGAAATGATGCTTGCGGCGCTGCGAATTGTTGCGCTTGAGGCGCGAATTGCCACCGCGCCTGACGGTCTCGATACGTGGCTGTCGAGCGAGGGCGGGTTTCTTTCGGGCGGGGAGCTAAAGCGCCTTGCATTGGCCCGCGCACTGCTGGCGCGGCGGCCGTGGTTGTTGCTCGATGAGCCGACCGAGGGGCTGGACAGCGAAACTGAAAACACAGTGGTAGACAATCTGGCCGCTTGGCTCGAGCAGACCGGCACTGGGCTCGTCTTGATCTCGCATCGCTCTGAACCGGTTCGTCTGGCGCGTAGGGTATTGCCAATCAGTTCGCTTTCCCAGGCGGGGGTAGGTTTTCACGGCGGCATTTAGAGGGCGGGCATTTTCACACACCGGCGGGCTACGCGACGTTATGAGGTTTTGCTCGTGAAGCCAGCTCTCTCGCCGCTTGTTATGTTTCCGTCTCGGAGAACGGATTTGCCTCTGGTAATCTTCGTTTGAACGCGAGATGAAGGGGGCACAGGTCAGCGATGTGGCTTGGGGTATCATCTTGATTGAGGAGGGAATGAAATGAACTATATGGATCAAAATTCAGGCAAATGCCCCATCGTCCACGGCGGTAACACATCTGCTGGCAAATCGATGGATTGGTGGCCTGACGCGCTCAATCTCGATATCCTGAGCCAGCACGACACCAAGACCAATCCCCTCGGAAAGGACTTCAATTACCGCAAGGCGGTCAAGACCCTCGATTTCGAGGCGCTCAAGCAGGACATGCGCGACCTTATGACCCAGAGCCAGGACTGGTGGCCTGCTGACTGGGGACATTACGGCGGCCTGATGATCCGTCTTTCGTGGCACGCGGCGGGAACATACCGTATCGCTGACGGTCGCGGCGGCGGCGGCACCGGCAACCAACGGTTTGCCCCGATCAACTCCTGGCCCGACAACGTCAGCCTCGACAAGGCGCGCCGGCTGCTGTGGCCGCTCAAGAAGAAATACGGCCACAAGGTGAGCTGGGCCGACCTGATGATCCTCGCTGGCACCATCGCCTATGAAACCATGGGCTTGAAGACCTATGGCTTCGCCTTCGGGCGCGAGGACATCTGGCATCCTGAAAAGGACACTTACTGGGGTTCGGAAAAGGAATGGCTGGCCGAAAGCCGTTACGGAAGCGAGGATCAGTCCTCGCTCGAAAATCCGCTTGCGGCGGTGCAGATGGGGCTGATCTACGTCAATCCCGAAGGCGTTGACGGTAAGCCTGATCCTCTAAAGACCGCCGAAGCGGTGCGCGTGACGTTCGCGCGCATGGCGATGAACGATGAGGAAACCGTGGCGCTTACGGCCGGCGGTCACACTGTCGGCAAGTGCCACGGCAACGGCGATGCCAGTCTGCTTGGCCCGGACCCGGAAGCAGCACCCGTTGAGGAGCAGGGCTTCGGCTGGAAGAACCCCAACGGCAAGGGCATGGGCCGTGACACCATCACCAGCGGCATCGAAGGTGCCTGGACTACCCATCCGACGAAGTGGGACAACGGCTATTTCTACCTGCTGTTCAACTACGAGTGGGAGCTGAAGAAAAGCCCCGCCGGTGCGTGGCAGTGGGAGCCGATCAATATCAAAGAGGAGGACAAGCCGGTCGACGTTGAGGATCCTTCGATCCGCTACAATCCGATCATGACCGATGCGGACATGGCGATGGTCAAGGATCCAGCCTATCGCGCCATATCCGAGCGGTTCTACAACGACCCGGACTATTTTTCCGAAGTCTTCGCCCGCGCCTGGTTCAAGTTGACCCACCGCGACATGGGCCCGAAGGCCCGCTACATCGGCCCCGACGCGCCCACTGAGGATCTGATCTGGCAGGATCCGGTGCCTCCCGGCAACAGCACTTACGATGTGGCCGAAGTTAAGGCAAAGATCACCGCGAGCGGCCTTTCAATCGGCGACATGGTTGCAACCGCATGGGACAGCGCGCGCACTTTCCGCGGATCGGACATGCGCGGCGGCGCCAATGGTGCGCGCATCCGTCTCGCCCCGCAAAAGGAATGGGAAGGCAACGAACCGGCTCGTCTTGCCCGGGTGCTGTCTGTTCTCGGACCGATTGCGGCCGCCACCGGAGCGAGCGTGGCAGATGTGATCGTGCTTGCTGGCAATGTCGGCATCGAGCAGGCTGCGAAGGCAGCCGGCTTCGATGTCAACGTCCCGTTTGCGCCGGGGCGCGGCGATGCGACGCAGGAGATGACGGACGTCGAGAGCTTCGAACCGCTAGAGCCGATTCATGACGGCTACCGCAATTGGCTGAAGAAGGACTACATGGTCAGCTCGGCTGAACTGATGCTGGATCGCACTCAGCTGATGGGGCTCACCGCGCCGGAAATGACGGTCCTGGTCGGCGGGATGCGCGTGCTCGGCACCAATCATGGCGGCACAGCGCACGGCGTGTTCACCGATCGCGTAGGGGTGCTGACGAACGACTTCTTCGTCAACCTGACCGACATGGCCCACCTTTGGCGGCCCGCCGGTCACGGCCTCTATGAAGTCTGCGATCGCATGACCGGGACGGTGAAGTGGACCGCTACCGAGCTTGATCTGACCTTCGGCTCCAATTCGATCTTGCGCGCCTATGCGGAGGTTTATGCCCAGGACGACAGCCGGGAGAAGTTTGTGCAGGATTTCATCGCAGCATGGACCAAGGTGATGAATGCTGATCGGTTTGATCTGAACTGATTGCCGGGCGACGTATCCGGTGCCGTCTGTAGCCATCATGAGGATGGTGCCGGGTGCTCGCCGAAACGCAAGGCGTGTGTTGAAACACGTGTCTGCGTAGAACCCAGAGTTGAGAGAGAAATGGAAATGGACATCGGAATTTCTGCGCCAGATCGCGAGCGCTCGGCCGAGGCGATCAAGAAGCTGCTCGCCGATACTTACGCCCTGTATCTGAAAACCCACGGATACCACTGGAACGTGGAGGGGCCGCACTTCCAGCAGCTCCATGCCCTGTTCATGGAGCAATATACCGAGATGTGGACTGCGGTTGACGAACTAGCCGAACGGATCCGCGCGCTCGGCCACTACGCTCCGTCATCCTATGCCGAAATGGCCAAGCTATCCTCGGTCACGGAAGAAACCGGCCGACCCGACTGGCGAGAAATGGTCGCAAACCTTGCTCGAGGTCACGAGGAGGTTGTTAGGGCGGCGCGTGAAGTGCTGAGGGTTGCCGAGGAAATCGGCGACGATGCGACCGCTGACGTCGTTACCCCTCGGATCACGCTGCACGAAAAGACCGCGTGGATGCTGCGGGCCACCGGGGCGTAATATCCTGCCTTGCGGATGATCGTCGTTGCCAGTGCAGGCGATCATCGGCGGGGCAACCAGGGAAAGGTGCACCAGGTTCGGTTGAGGGGTGTCAGGAACAAGCCATCCGTCGCCGTCAGAAACTGTGAGACAAGGAGCAGACCGATGATTTTCAGACAATTGATCGATCCCGAGTCCTCCACCTACACTTATCTCGTGGGTTGCAGCGAAACTAGGGAAGCAGTGCTGCTAGATCCCGTCTGCGAAATGCTGGAGCGAGACCTTGCCGTTATCCGGGACCTCGGTCTGACGCTGAAATACACGCTGGAAACTCACGTTCATGCCGATCACATCACCGCCGCCTGTCGGCTGCGCAGCCTGACGGGGTGCAAGGTCGTCTATCCAGCCATGGACGAACTGCCGTGTGCCGACATCGGTGTCAGCGAGATCGAACCGCTGAGCTTGGGCGGCATGATGCTCAAGCCGCTTTTCACGCCGGGCCACACCGATACCCATCATAGTTACCTGCTCGACAAGGGCGGGACGACGCGGGTCTTCACGGGCGACGCCCTGCTGATTGACGGCTGCGGACGAACGGATTTCCAGTCCGGGGATGCAACAACCCTGTATCGTTCCGTGCATGACAAGCTGTTCACTTTGCCGGACGACACGCTCGTCTATCCGGCGCACGATTACCAGAACCGGCACGTGAGCTCCATCGTGCAGGAGAAAGAGCGCAATGCGCGGCTCGGCAACAATCGCACGGTCGAAGAATTCGTCGCCATCATGGACAACCTCAATCTGCCCTATCCCAAGCGGATCGATGCCGCTGTGCCGGCGAACCTGAGGTGCGGGGATTGTTCAGATGCAGAAGTGGCGAGCCTGCCAGAGGACCTTTCCGTGCAGGGTTGATGTGCGCATCCCCCCTGCCGCTGTATAGAGTTTCTAATTGCGCCGCACACGCGGTGGCAGACAGAGGAGTCTGGTCCATGTCGTCTCCGCGCGAAGCCGTAGCGGTCTTCCACAATTCCACCGACCTCCAAGAGGCGATCGACGAACTGCTCAGCAACGGCTTTGATCGAGCCGAACTCAGCCTGCTGGCCGGGCAGGAGGCCGTCGAAAGCAAGCTCGGCCACGCCTATCGCAAGACTGCGGAACTCGAAGATGATCCGAATGTCCCGCGTATCGGCTACGTTTCGCCGGAGTCTTTTGGCGATGCCGAAGGTGCTCTGATCGGAACACCGCTCTACATCGCGGCAACCACCGCCACGATCGCCGTGTTGGTATCGGGCGGCACGCTGGCTGCGGCGATCGCGGGCGCCCTCGCAGCAGGCGGTGCAGGCGCCGCCCTAGGGGTGATTCTCGCCCGGCTCGTTGGAGAACATCACGCCGCCCATATCGAACAACAGCTTGAACATGGCGGACTGCTGTTGTGGGTGCGCACTTGGGACGAGGACGATGAGAGGCGGGCTGTCGAGATACTACGTAAGCACTCCGGTGCTGACGTGCATGTGCATGGTTTACGGGAAGGTAGCTCTGGGGAGATGAACCCGCGATAGTCGCCCTTCTCGGCCACGGTGAGCAGTGTCAACTCCCGACCCAGATTTAGTCATTCCCGACCATCAATTGCGACGTCTGCTTCCGCCGAATGCTGCCATACGGCTGTCGGGGTCGCGCATTGGTGCCGCTCATGGCCGGAGGTGGATAGGTAGGCGAATGGCGGCTTTCCTAACTTCGTTGCGAGCCTCATTGGCTGGCTTGCCCCCTTGCGATCTGCCACCTCTCGCCATGCAGCTCATGCCCGGCAAAGCCGCCGTATGGCCGTGAGGTCTGCCAGGGTAAGCGTGCGATAGCTCAGGCGCACAATGCCGGCAGCCTCCCACTCCTTCAGCACCCGATTGACGGTTTGCCGCGATGCACCGAGCATATGAGCGGCCTCCTCCTGCGAGAAACGTAGCACTGGCGCATCGCCCGCCTTGCCGCCTGCATCGATCATTTGCACGATGATCCGCGCGAGGCGCTCAGGCAAAGGCAGCAGCACGGTGTCGTCCATCCGGCTCAGCACCGCCTTGTAACGCTGGCCCATCATGGCGAGGAACTGCCGTAGATAATCGGAGCGGTCGTCGATCAAGGCGTGCAGGGTGGCAGCGGGGACCATAAGCACGGTGCTGTCAACGGCGGCCACCGCATCATTGCCGCGCGGCTCGCAGGTGAACAGTGATGCCTCGCCGAACCAGTGCCCCGGCGTCACCAGACCCAGCACCGCTTCACGGCCGACAGGGCTGGTGACACTCAGGCGAATGATTCCGCGCTCGACGCAGAACAGCGCATCGGGCGGCGAGCCGCGGCCGTAAAGCGCTTCGCCTCGCGCTAGCACGCGCTGCCGCGCATGGCGGCGCAGTAGGGCATCGAGCTCCTCATCCAGTTTTCCCGGTTCGGCCAAGCACACCCTCCGCGCCGCCAGATCGTTGAAGCAACGGCCATGTGGTTACAACAAGCGGCGCACACGGCAAGAGCGCGACCCACTCACCCCGCTAGTGCAGCTTTCAGACTGTCCCGCCGCGCCTTGAACATCGGAATGTCGTCGTAGGGGATGTCGGGATTGGTGCCGTTCCCCAGATGATCGAGACGGCTTCTTACGATCGGCAGCTGTTCCGGGCTGGGGTAGATGTAGAACCGGTCTTCCTCGATCGCCTTGAAAGTGATCGCAGCCACCTCTTCGGGCGTCAGCGTGCCGTTGGCAAGATCCTTGGCGGAGATCGCCTGCGTGGCCAGCTGCGAGCGGGTCGGCCCGCTGTCATTGACCAGATCAGCGGGGCGGTTGCGGTGGCACTGGCTGATATTCGTGGACACATAAAACGGGCACAGCACCGCCGCCCGCACCTGCGGCCCGACCAGATCGAGATCGTGGTAGAGACATTCGGACAAAGCCAGCACCGCGTGCTTGGAAACGCTGTAGATGCCCATTCCCGGCGCGGTCACCAGACCCGCCATCGATGCGGTGTTCACGATGCAGCCTTCATAGCCCGGATCTGCAGCGGCTGCCGCGAGCATGCGCGGGGTAAAGCTGCGCACCCCGTTGGCGACGCCATCGACATTCACGCCGAACAGGGCTCTGTTGCAAACTCTGATGCGGTTGCCAAGGTTGGGCCCTTGGATTGGTAAGGTCAGTTGTGATGGACGATTTCAAAGGGCGGCATTTTACCGGCGAGGT
>Ga0308017_1000142_pt1 | contig 23671 bp, 27 predicted proteins | sample Neamet280_FD_203145 | JGI IMG/M metagenome (GOLD analysis project Ga0308017, IMG submission 203145) | Marine microbial communities from water near the shore, Antarctic Ocean - #280 | ecosystem: Environmental > Aquatic > Marine > Unclassified | place: Southern Ocean | collected 2014-10-01
AGATTTCTTTCTATCATTTAACACACGCTCTTCTGTCAATAATTCAACATATTCAAATTTATTAAATTTAATTTCACTAACCATAGAAACTATCCTAATTTATATAAAATGTTGTGCAAAAGTAGTCGTATAAAAAGTTAATATATAGAGTTAAGAAGATAACTCTATCGCGACCGGACAAGTAAACCCCGTCACAAAATTAACTTAATATTTTAAAAATAATTTTTTAGTTAGTTTGAATATTTAATTTAAAAGCAATTAAGAAATACATGACAATTAAACTAACGGTTAAAATATCCAAAAAACGTTGAGCTGAACCAGGAGAACCTAATAAATTACTATTATTTGCGAAACTTGAAAGACCCACATTTTCTTGAGGAATTCGTACTAGAATAAGTATAATTAAAAACAAACTTACAAAAATTCCAACTATTGTTAACATAAATTTAATTGCGTAAAAAGTAATAAATTATTCTTCAATTTCAAATATCTCTTTAAATACTTTCTCTACTTTATAACTTTCAATTGCATAATCTAATGGATCTTTACGTAATCGATGGCGCAAACATAATACAATAGTTTTTGAAATATCATCAACCGTTACTTTATTACGATTATGGTACGCAGCATGAGCTTGAGCTGCACGTGTTGTTACAATATCCCCTCTTAATCCATCTACATCTAAACGACTACAAACTTCTGAAATTTTAATTCGGAATTCATAATCAATTTTAACTTTTGATAATAATAATTGTTGAGCTGCGACAATACGATCACGTAATTTTTGTTGTTCTTCTTCATATTTATCAATCCAAACTTTTGGTGCCTGATCAAATGATGTTCGTTCTTCAACAATTTTAACCCGTAAATTTGGATCTTTTTCAGTTAAAATTTCAGCTTGCATTCCAAATCTATCTAGTAATTGAGGTCGTAACTCACCTTCTTCTGGATTTCCCGATCCCACAAGAACAAACCGGGCCGGATGACGCAATGAAATTCCCTCACGTTCAACAGTATTCCATCCTGATGCTGCTGAATCTAATAGGATATCAACTAAATGATCATCTAATAAATTTATTTCATCTACGTAAAGAATACCACGATTAGCTTTTGCAAGTAATCCAGCTTCAAAAGATTTTACTCCTTCTGTTAATGCTTTTTCAATATCAATCGTTCCACAGACACGATCTTCTGTTGCCCCCAAAGGTAAATCTATCATTGGAACTTTTATAAGTTCCGTTTGAATCTCACCTAAATTATTCTGTATTTTAGATTTGACTTCATTACTCATTAATTCTAAATTGGTTGGGTGAGAGTTAAAAGGGTCGTCTAGTACGACTTCAATTTCGGGAAGTAAATCCGCTATAGCTCGAATCGTCGTAGATTTACCAGTTCCACGGTCACCCATAATTAAAACCCCACCAATTTTGGGGTCAATAACATTTAATTGTAAAGCAAGCTTCATTTCATCTTGACCAACAATTGCTGTAAATGGAAAAATTGGAGTAGTAAAATCTTTTGAGTTTTCTTGTACCATAATTTTAAAACTGTATTATTAAATATCAAACTTTTATATTTAGAGTAATTAACGATAAACGTTAAGATTTATTATTTATAAAGTGTAATTCCTAGACTAATTGCTAAAACTGATGCTAATAATGCAATACATAATGCCGTATAAACTTGTGAATCAGAAATCATAAAAACTCTTAATGGTTAAAAATAAATCAATGTAATTCGAAAAAAAACTTTGTGTTAAATTATAACACAAACATTCCTCTTCAAATATACATTTAATTATAAATGAAATTGATAAAAATCAATATAAGTTTTCTTACCAACTAGACTTTGTTACACCCGGTAATAGACATTGATGTGCCATTTCACGTAAAACATGGCGGGATAGCCCAAAATCACTAAAAACTCCACGTGGTCGGCCTGTTTTCCAACATCGATTACGAATTCTTGTTTTAGCACTATTACGTGGCAATTTTTGTATTTGTGAATGTATTTCAAGTTTCTGGTTAAACCTTGTTTCATTCTTATAGTCATTGAGTAAATTTGTTCGTTTTAGAGCATATTTTTTTTCAAGACGGATACGCTTTTTTTCTCGCTCAATCATACTTTTTTTTGCCATAAAATTTTTATTTGATTAATAATTTATTTAAAGGGTTAAGTGTTTTATAAAATTAAAAAGAACTTTCATTAAAAAAAGAATTTAGAATATTTTATCCTTTTTCAAGAATGATAGAAAATTTAGGTTAATAATTAATTCTAAATTTGTTTCAAAAATAGAATCATGAATTATTAATATAGAATTTGTTTAACTTTTGCTAACTAAGATTACTTTTAAATTTTTAAAAAGTCAAGAAGCGAATATACCTTTAGTAAATTCAAATTATTTTTATTTGTTATTTTAATTAAAATTGAGTAATTTTTTTAATCTTTACTTATAATATTATAATAGCTAATCTTTATGTAGTTTAGTTGTAAGAAAGTCAAAAACCATTATTTATATTGAGGAATGTATTACTATGGCATTACCATGGTATCGTGTTCACACTGTTGTTTTAAATGATCCTGGAAGATTAATTGCAGTACATTTAATGCATACAGCTTTAGTTGCTGGTTGGGCTGGATCAATGGCATTATATGAGTTAGCTGTCTTTGATCCTTCTGATCCTGTTCTAAACCCTATGTGGCGTCAAGGCATGTTTGTTATGCCTTTTATGACTCGTTTAGGAATTACAGATTCTTGGGGTGGGTGGAGTATTACTGGTGAAAGTGTTTCAAATCCTGGAATTTGGAGTTTTGAAGGCGTAGCATTATCACATATTATTTTATCAGGTATGTGTTTCTTAGCTGCAATTTGGCATTGGGTTTACTGGGATTTAGAATTATTCCGTGACCCACGAACTGGAGAACCAGCCTTAGATTTACCAAAAATTTTCGGAATTCACTTATTCTTATCAGGATTAGCGTGTTTCGGATTTGGAGCATTCCACGTAACTGGCTTATTTGGTCCTGGTATTTGGGTTTCAGATGCCTACGGAATTACAGGAAAAGTACAACCGGTAGCTCCAGCTTGGGGTGCGGATGGTTTTAACCCATTCAATCCAGGTGGTATTGCTGCGCATCATATTGCTGCAGGTATTTTTGGTATTTTTGCAGGTGTTTTCCATTTAACAGTTCGTCCACCACAACGTTTATATCGTGCATTGCGTATGGGAAATATTGAAACTGTTTTATCAAGTAGTATTGCAGCAGTTTTCTTTGCTGCATTTATTACATCAGGTACAATGTGGTACGGAGCAGCAGCAACACCAATTGAATTATTTGGACCTACACGTTATCAATGGGATAGTGGTTATTTCCAACAAGAAATTGAGCGACAGGTTGAAACTTCTGTAAGTGAAGGTTTATCTGAAAGTCAAGCATGGTCACGAATTCCAGACAAATTAGCGTTTTATGACTATATTGGAAATAATCCTGCTAAAGGTGGTTTATTCCGTGCTGGACCAATGAATAAAGGTGATGGAGTTGCTGAAGCATGGTTAGGTCATCCAATTTTCCGTGACAAAGAAGGTCGCGAGTTAACTGTAAGACGTATGCCTGCTTTCTTTGAAACATTCCCAGTTATTTTAGTTGATAAAGATGGAATTATTCGTGCTGATATTCCTTTCCGTCGAGCAGAATCAAAATATAGTATTGAACAAGTAGGTGTAACTGTCGATTTTTATGGTGGTAAGTTAAATGGTCAAACATTTAAAGATGCACCAACAGTTAAGAAATTTGCCCGCAAAGCTCAACTAGGTGAAGTTTTTGAATTTGATAGAACAAGTTTATCATCAGATGGTGTATTCAGAAGTAGTCCACGTGGTTGGTATACGTTTGGTCATGCAAACTTTGCTCTATTATTCTTCTTAGGACATTTATGGCATGGTGGTCGAACAATTTTCCGTGATGTGTTTACAGGTATTGGTGCTGAAGTTACAGAACAAGTTGAATTTGGTGCTTTCCAAAAACTAGGAGATAGATCAACTAAAAAACAAGGTGCTGTTTAAAATTTTTTCATAGCCAGTATTTCAAATTTCTTTATATTTACATAGGATCATAAACAATGGAAGCTTTAGTTTATACGTTTTTACTTATTGGTACTTTAACGGTAATCTTCTTTGCCGTATTTTTCCGAGATACGCCGAGAATTCTTAGAAAATAAAACCAAGAAAATTGGTTTTATTTTTTAGTCTTCATGTTCTTCAAATGGATCACGTAAATTTTTAGATGTCGGTCCAAAAGCAGTATAAATAGAATATGTAGTAATTCCTAAAAGTAAACTTGATACAAAAATTACAATAATAGTTGCTGTTTCCATGATATATATTAATTATGATTAACATCTTAATATTATATATCATATAATAGAAAAATTAACTTATTAAAATTTAAATATGGCATTACGAACAAGATTAGGTGAAATTTTACGTCCATTAAATGCTGAATATGGTAAAGTTGCACCAGGTTGGGGTACGACTCCAATTATGGGTGTAGTAATGGCAGCATTCTTAGTTTTTTTATTAATTATTTTACAAATTTATAATTCATCACTGATCATTGAAAATGTTGACGTAGATTGGGCAAATGGTATTGTATAATAATTATATTGAAAATAATTTAGAAAAATGAAATTGTTTTTCTAAATTATAAAAATCGCACACATTAAATATATATATCTATGGATATTCTCAGTCTAGGTTGGGCCGGTTTAATGACAATGTTTACGTTTTCATTGGCATTGACTGTTTGGGCTCGAAATGGTTTCTAATTATTTAAATTCTTTGTAGAATATTATGGAATTAGTCAGATTTATTTTCCCGTATGCGAGTCCAGAAATTGTTACAACAGCAGCTATTTGCTTTTCAATAACTTTATTTGGTCTTTCTTTAGGGTTTGTTTTATTAAAAGTACAAGGTGAATAATCGTTTTATTTAATAATAATATTTTATATTATTATTAAATTCTAACTCGCGATGTCTTTGTCATAGCATGTAGTGAATCGATCCAAATCGGTTAAAAATCACCCAATTATCGTATACTCTTTAACTTTTTCTTACAAATCTGGACATTATCTTAGGTTTATTCATTTGTATAATAATTATAAATATGCTTCCTAAGAATAGTGCAATAGTTAGTTTCTTACTCGGGATTTGATTTAAAGGAATTTATTTTATGGTTTTCAGTAGTTTAATATCCGTTATAACTGCGTCAGTTTTAGTACATAGAAGTGAGGTTGCTTGCTCAAATAACTCATTTATTATTGCTAAAAATGTTACTTTAACTCTAGTAAATGTTTTTATTATATCCACAGATTAAGTACCCAATTAAATGCGTATTTTTCGTTACAACATTTGCTTATTCGATTTATTTGCTAAATACATTTTCTAAAGTAGCTACCATGGATACGCTCCGAGATTTACTTGCAAAGTAAGGGGATATATAAATAGAATTTAGTTTGTCAAAAGAAAGTTCAAATGATTTACTCAAGAAAGTAATAAGTTCAAATCCAGCTGTGTATCGTGATTTTAGCGAAAATGAATTTGTAGTTAATAACATTAAGAATGTTAACTAAATAACTAAATAAAATTTTAGCTGAACCAAAAATTATTCAATATTGTAAAAACCGCGGTTTTTTTTTTAATTAAACAAAAGAAGGAGGTAAAAATAAATATAAATAATATACTTGCAACAAATAATTTTTCACAAACTGATATACTGATTAGTTTGTGAAAAGTTACTATAAAACGATTATCTATTAACAATTCAATAGGCATAATATCGAAGGAAATGAATTTTTTTTACTACTGTTTAAATATAGCAGGTGTGTTTGGTGGAGTTTTCAAGAAAAAATTTAAGAAAAGATTAGATGACTACGATTTTAAAAAATGGAAAGGAGAAGATGATATTTTTGGTATAATTGAAAACTAGGAATCATTATTTAAAGACTTTCAGAAAATTTCAACTATTAGCATGCGTATGTTGACTTTAGCATGTTCATACAAATTAAAAACTGAAAAAAACCAGGGTTCTCTTTCCAATGGAAGGAAATTACTTAGAAAGAGCGTTTAGGTATGGAAAAATGTGGTTATACAATCAAGTCAATTCGTATTCGTTACGACATTGGTCTATTATCACCAACTAACCGCAAAGAAAAAAAATAATCCTGAAATTAATTAAAAATAGTTCATTCTCAAAAATTAGTTAAATAAAACTATTAGCATTGATTAAAAGATTATTCTTGGGTTTAAATCGATTATCTTTATTATATAAAGTAACGAAATAAAATGTTGTGTAAGCTAAAATGATTATAAATATATAATCAATGAAAATATTTGAAGTTTAAGTTTTTAAACTTCAAATTGACTTCCTCGTCGATATTGTAAAAATGCTGCAACGAAAAGACCAAGTCCTGTTACTGAAATCATTCCTAAAACTATACCAGATAATAAAGGTTCTACCATATATATATATTTTTTTATTATGAACGTATGCGTGTCTATCTTTAAAATAATATTATACAATGATTTAATTAATTTATACGTTTAAAATTAAATTATCTAAATCCAATTGCAGCTTGCCATACAAATGCTAATAGTAAGAAGAAAACTGGAATAATTGGTAATACGTCAACAATAGGGCTAAAAATAACGTATGCTTCCGGTAAACGAGATAATAATAAAGTTTCCATAAATAATAATATATCTTTAAAAATTTTTTAAAGCTAATTAGTAGCATTAGATTTAATACTAATAATTTTACCATAAAACTAAAATTTTATTTATTTATATTAGTATTTAATCTTATCAAATTTCAATAAAGAATTTGTTACCAATGAATATAGATTACTAATAAGTTTTGTTAAATTGTACTAAACTATTAGAATTTTTATCCTATAATATTTTTCATTTTTATTCATTATTACTATGAACATATATATGTATTTTAATTTTTAAAATATGTAATGATTTTTTTCATTGAATATACAAATTAAATAATAATTTTTATCCATTTTCTTAATTTTTAACGTATAATAATAAATTAAGGTTATAGAGTTTCGAGTAAAAGCTTAATTAAGTGTTTACTCTCTTAATAATTAAATTAAAGGATTATTAAAATATGACCATTGCTATTGGGCAAAACCAAGAACGTGGCTTATTTGATCTGGTTGATGATTGGTTAAAAAAAGATCGATTTGTATTCGTTGGTTGGTCAGGTTTATTATTAATTCCTACTGCATATTTAGCAGCTGGTGGATGGATGACAGGTACAACATTTGTAACATCGTGGTATACACATGGTTTAGCAAGTTCATATCTTGAAGGATGTAACTTCTTAACAGCAGCTGTATCAACTCCAGCAAATAGTATGGGTCATTCATTATTACTTTTATGGGGTCCTGAAGCACAAGGTGATTTCACTCGCTGGTGTCAAATTGGTGGTCTTTGGACATTTGTAGCTTTACATGGTGCATTTGGTCTAATTGGATTCTGTTTACGTCAATTTGAAATTGCTCGTTTAGTTGGAATTCGTCCATATAACGCTATTGCTTTTTCAGGTCCAATTGCTGTTTTTGTTTCAGTATTCTTATTATATCCTTTAGGACAGGCAAGTTGGTTCTTCGCACCAAGTTTTGGTGTAGCGGCAATTTTCCGTTTCTTATTATTCTTACAAGGTTTCCATAATTGGACATTAAATCCATTCCATATGATGGGTGTTGCTGGTATTTTAGGTGGCGCATTACTTTGTGCTATTCATGGTGCAACAGTAGAAAATACATTATTTGAAGATGGTGATGCGGCAAATACATTCCGTGCATTTACACCAACTCAATCGGAAGAAACTTATTCAATGGTTACGGCTAATCGTTTTTGGTCACAAATTTTTGGTGTAGCATTCTCGAATAAACGTTGGTTACATTTCTTCATGTTATTCGTACCAGTAACTGGTCTATGGACTAGTGCAATTGGTATTGTTGGTTTAGCATTAAACTTACGTGCATATGATTTTGTTTCACAAGAACTACGTGCAGCAGAAGATCCAGAGTTTGAAACATTCTATACAAAAAATATTTTATTAAACGAAGGTATTCGTTCGTGGATGGCTGCACAAGATCAACCACATGAAAACTTCGTATTCCCTGAGGAGGTATTACCACGTGGAAACGCCCTTTAATAGTAGTATAGCAGGTCGCGACATTGAATCTACAGGATTTGCTTGGTGGAGTGGAAATGCTCGTTTAATCAATGTTTCAGGTAAATTATTAGGTGCTCATGTAGCACATGCTGGTTTAATGGTCTTTTGGGCTGGTGCAATGATTTTATTTGAAGTTTCACATTTTGTACCAGAAAAACCTTTATATGAGCAAGGGTTTATCTGTATGCAGCATTTAGCTACATTAGGCTATGGAGTTGGACCAGGCGGTGAAATCACTACAACTGTGCCTTATTTTGCAGTTGGTGTAATTCATTTAATATCATCAGCAGTACTAGGTTTTGGTGGAATTTACCACGCATTATTAGGTCCTGATACATTGGAAGAATCATTTCCATTCTTTGGCTATGATTGGCGTGATAAAAATAAAATGACAACAATTTTAGGTATTCACTTATGCCTTCTAGGTTTTGGTTCTCTTTTATTAGTTGCTAAAGCAATGTATATTGGTGGTGTATACGATACTTGGGCACCAGGTGGTGGAGATGTTCGTTTTATTACAACACCAACACTAAATCCAATTGTTATTTTTGGTTATGTCTTCCGTTCTCCATTTGGTGGTGACGGTTGGGTTGTTTCTGTAAACAACATGGAAGATGTTATTGGTGGTCATATTTGGGTTGGAATTTTATGTATTACTGGTGGAATTTGGCATATCTTTACAAAACCATTTGCTTGGGCACGTCGTGCTTTTGTATGGTCTGGTGAAGCTTACCTTTCATACAGTTTAGCTGCACTTTCTCTTATGGGTTTTACAGCTTCTTTATACTCTTGGTATAATAATACAGCTTACCCAAGTGAATTATATGGACCAACTGGTCCAGAAGCTTCACAATCACAAGCATTCACATTCTTAGTTCGTGATCAACGATTAGGTGCTAATGTTTCATCAGCACAAGGTCCAACTGGTTTAGGTAAATATTTAATGCGTTCACCAAGTGGAGAAATTATCTTCGGTGGTGAAACAATGCGTTTTTGGGATTTACGTGCACCATGGGTTGAACCATTACGTGGTCCAAACGGTTTAGATATTAATAAAATAAAAAATGATATTCAACCATGGCAAGAACGTCGTGCTGCTGAATATATGACACATGCTCCATTAGGATCACTTAACTCTGTAGGTGGTGTAGCCACAGAAATTAACTCTGTTAATTATGTATCACCACGTTCATGGTTATGTTGTTCACATTTTATTTTAGGTTTCTTCTTCTTAGTTGGTCATTGGTGGCATTCAGGTCGTGCTCGTGCGGCTGCAGCTGGTTTTGAAAAAGGCATTAACCGTGCTAATGAACCTGTATTATCAATGCGTCCTATTGATTAATTTCTGGTTTGTAATTGAATTGAATCCATATTAATATTGTTTTCTTTTCACGTTAAAAAACTATACTTTTTATAAGATAGTTTTTTAGCAATCAGGAAATTAGATAACGATTTGGAATTTCTGTTAATAAATAAACTTTAAACAAGGTAAGTATATACGAAATAAATGAAAAATATTTGAACGACTGTTACTTCCGGTTTCAATTCTTTTTAAAATACTTTCAGTTGTACCTGGAATAGCAAACTGTAATGTTGAATAACGTCCACCAGAAATGTGTGAATTGCAAAAGAAAGTTTATGAAAAATATGGGTTGGACTCGCCTGAAGAAGATATTATCAAGGAGCTGTACACAACTACAATTTTTATAACTGATAACCCACGACTCTATTTTACAAAAAATAGTCATATTGATTCAAAGAAAATGCGATCCGAATACTTCCCAACGTGGGAAAGAGATAAAAGGATAAAGATTAAACGTTTGCCTTTAGATTGCCTGCGTAATTATGCTGGTTTTTAAGTTAAAGCTTCTGGTCTTGAAAAGAATGGGACTATTTTTAAGTAAAAAGTTTCTTTTTAGAATATTTATCTAATTTAAATTTTACAAAAATTAGAAATATGTTTACAATAAAATCATACAGTTAAATAGATAGAAGATCAGATTCTGACTCTGAAAATTAAGGGTTCGATTCCCTTCACGTTTATAAGTTAAAATTCAAACGATTTTAAAAATGGGGCTGTTTTGGTTTCGACACCTAAATTTTGTTAGTATATCAATCAAGTCGAAGTTTATATTCTTCGAAAAAAAAATATAAAATTAAAATAATTGCTAAAAATATAATTTTATCCGCTTCAACTTTTATAAATTCTATTTATAAAGTTAATCAGTCAAATTTACTAAAATTTGCTGTGTAATAATTAGTTTGCTACAATATTTTATCACTATTATTAAACGTTTTATGTTAAATAGTTTAGAATAAATTAAAAATCTACTATGTTCTTTAGAACTATGCTTGTGAAAAAAGTATATTAAAAAAGTTTAAGTGGACGTGGGTTCAATTCCCATCAGCTCCATATTTGCATCCGTGGCCGAGTGGTTTAAGGCACCGGACTCATAATCCGTTTTCCTCTGGATATCACTGGTTCAAATCCAGTCGGGTGCATTATAATAATTTATTTATTGTCTTTTTTTAAATGTAATTGTAAGCTTATTTATAAGAAATAATAACATTTAATAATTTAAACTTATGACTAAATTAAATATTCAACAAACAGTAAATCGAATAGAAGCAAATTTTCTTAAAAAAGAAGTTCCATTTGTGCAAATTGGAGACAATGTTAAAGTTGGTGTTAAGATTATTGAAGGAGATAAAGAACGAGTTCAATTTTATGAAGGAACAATTATTGCAAAAAAAAATAGTTCAATAAACACTACAATTACGGTAAGAAAAATTTTACAAGGTATTGGAATTGAACGTATTTTTTTAATTCATTCACCTAAAATAGATTCAATTATTGTTTTACGATCGTCAAAAATACGACGTTCAAAATTATATTATTTAAGAAAATTAAAAGGAAAAGCGGGTCGTTTAAAGCAAACATTTAACTAAATTTTTTTCATATATCAGATTTTAGTAATATAATTTAAATTATTAAAGTAGTATTGGATTAATTCTAATGTTTATTTTATAATTACTTCAATTTAAAAGAAGAAGTTATGTGATTTGTTATCAAGTGTAAGGATAATATATATCTTTTAGATGTAACTGAAGACTAAGGAATTGAATTACAATACTCTTACCGTATGGGTGCATGTTCAACTTATGCTAGTAAAGTATGGATAAATTTAGTTGATTAGGTAGAAAAAACCTTTTCAGATGATGATCAAGAAGACGAAGGTTTTGTATTAATATATTTTGCATATCCTGAATCATATTTTATAATTTTAGTATATATGGAAGATGATTTATATTAGCGAGTCATATTTTGTAGATGAAATGAAATTTTTTTTCACTCTATCTATAAAATATGGTTAAGGTATAATTACAGTCAGGATGCATATTGTTTTCAAAACTAGGTCATAATCCTTTTTGTCACGAAACAATAGAATTTTTACGTGCTTAATAACTTTCACCGAATTCATGGTTAAAATAAAACACGTAATAATCATCATTATTTTTAGACCAATAGATATATTATAAATAAATCTCTTTCCATATTTGTTTGCCGTGTATTTAATCACTTTTTCAATCATAGAAATTATTAAACCAACAGTAAAACCTATGAACATACCTCAAATTTTATAAAGTTTAAATGTTTAATAGATTTCTTCCAACTTTAATTAAGTTCCAATTAAAAAACAATTCACCAAACATGATACTATGCTTTTTTTTAGCAAAAATTATTAAATGAAAGTAAAGTTCAAAAATATAACAGTTTTATATTACAGTTAATAAGTTATTAACTGTAATATAAAACTGTTATTTACTAGTCCTAGTAATGTTCGTTATAAGTTTAAATAAACTTAGTAACGACCACCTTCAGGATTAGCTTGAACACTGTATGATTTAATTGTGTACTGTATATTACGACCTTTAGATTCCGTACGTTCTAGGTAGAATCCTGGTTCACTTGATGGACGATTTACAATAAATGACATAACACAACTTTCAGTACCGTAACTTGCATCAAATGCATTTAAACGGATATAACCAGCTGCACATGATTTACGAGCTTCATGTAATTCGAACATTACAGATGCAGAATCTTTAACGTCAAATAAAGGTAAACCCCATAATTCCCAGTAACTGTTACGAGGATGTGGATCATCTGTCCATTCAACGTTCATTGCTAAACCGCGATTAACAGCATAAGTAATTTGCTGTTCAATTTGTTGATCAGTTAAATCTGGTAAAAAAGAGAAACAACCTTGTGTAAGTCTCACTATTCAAATACTCCTTTAATTTTTTAAAAGTAATTTATTATACGTTTGCAGTTGGTGTTACAGCGAAATCAGCTGTATCAGTAGATGTATAGTTAAAACTAATATCTTTCCATAAATCTAATGCTGTTTGTAATGGACCACATGTTTTAGCAGCATTACGTAAAATTTGTGGACCAACATCATTATTGAAGTAATCAGCACCTTCATTACGCGCTAATACCATAGATTCTAAAGCAACACGGTTAGCTGTAGCACCTGCTTGGATACCATCTGGGTGACCAATTGTACCACCACCAAATTGTAAGATTACGTCATCACCTAAATAGTGAATTAATTGATGCATTTGACCACAGTGAATACCACCTGAAGCAACAGGCATACAACGACGTAAACTAGCCCAATCCATTTCGAAGAAAATACCAAATGGTAAATTAACATCTAAATTAGTTAAACGTAAAATATCGTAGAAACCTTTAATCATTAAAGGATCACCTTCTAATTTACCTACAACTGTTCCAGCGTGAATATGATCTACACCAGACATACGCATCCATTTACAAATAACACGGAAATTAATACCATGATTTTTTTGACGCGCATACGTAGAATTACCAGCACGATGTAAATGTAAAAGCATATCATTTTCACGAGCCCAAATTGCAGTACTTTGAATTGCTGTATAACCCATAACTAAATCGATCATAACAACAATAGAACCTACTTCTCGAGCATACTCACAACGTTTGTATACTTCTTCCATAGTCGCAGCTGTAACGTTTAAGTAAGAACCTTTTACTTCTCCTGTTGCAGCAGATGCACGATTAATACCTTCCATACAGTTTAAGAAACGCTCTCTCCAACGCATAAATGGTTGTGAGTTAATGTTCTCATCATCTTTTAAGAAATCTAAACCACCTTTTAAACCTTCATATACAACACGACCATAGTTTTTACCAGATAAACCTAATTTTGGTTTTACTGTTGCACCTAATAACGGCGTACCATATTTATTTAAACGTTCACGTTCTACAATAATGCCTGTTGCAGGACCTTGGAATGTTTTTAAATATGAGTGAGGAATACGCATATCTTCTAGACGTAAAGCTGATACAGCTTTAAAACCAAAAACGTTACCAATAATAGATGCTGTTAAGTTCGATAAAGAACCTTCTTCAAATAAATCACATTCATATGCGATAAAAGCGAAATAAACATCTGGTGAGTTTGGAACTGGATCTACACGGTAAGCTTTAGCACGGTAACGATCACAAGCTGTTAATAAATCAGTCCATACAACTGTCCAAGTTGCTGTAGAAGATTCGCCCGCTACTGCAGCAGCAGCTTCTACCGGATCTACACCTGGTTGTGGTGTGATACGGAATAAAGCAAGAATATCAGTACTTTTTACTGAATATGAAGCATCCCAGTAACCCATTTTAGCGTATGGGATTACACCAGATTCGTAACGGTCACTTTTAATTCGAGTCCGTTCTGATACAGATTGAGACATTGATTTCTCCTTAGAATAAAAGGCAATATATAATAGATAGTTAACTAATTTTAGTTAAAAACTAGTTCTGTCAGTTGGCCGTTAATAATATTAATATACTAAATAGCAACCTTAACAGATAATTGTAGTCTGGGTTCAATAAAAATTAAGAATAACTATTTATTAATAATTGTATAACTTTTTAGAATGTATCTATTTTAAATTAAGGTAGAGTTACAGATATTAAAGAAATTCTTTTACAATAATATCTATAATGTATAATAATTAATTTATAATTAAATTATTTATATACATATCTTATATTTTAGTTGCTATGATTAACCAATCAAATAAAGTTCTAAATACCAATATTACAAAGTTGGTTAATAAAACTTACCAATATGGATTTTCAACAAATATTGAAAAAGATATTATTAAGAAAGGACTAAATGAACAAACTGTTACCTTAATTTCAAAAAAAAAACAGGAACCAACTTTTTTATTGGAATTTCGATTAAAAGCTTACAAAAAATGGAAACACATGTCGGAACCTGATTGGGCTTATTTAAAATTTCCACAAATAAATTATCAAGAAATAATTTATTATTCAGCTCCCAAGTCTAAAAAAAAATTAAAAGATTTAAATGAAGTTGATCCTGAATTATTAAGAACTTTTGAAAAATTAGGAATTTCATTAACTGAACAAAAGCGATTAGCTAATGTAGCTGTTGATATTGTATTCGATAGTGTTTCGATCGGAACGACTTTTCAAGATGAATTAAGTCAATATGGAATTATTTTTTCGTCTATTTCGGAAGCTATTCACCACTCGCCAGAGTTAATTCAGAAATATTTAGGTTCAATTGTTCCAATTGGAGATAATTATTTCTCTGCTTTAAATTCAGCAGTTTTCACTGATGGATCATTTTGTTATATCCCACGTGATACAATTTGCCCGTTAGACATTTCCACTTATTTCAGAATTAATGACGAAAATTCAGGTCAATTTGAAAGAACATTATTAATTGCTGAGAAAAATAGTCAAGTTAATTATTTAGAAGGGTGTACAGCTCCTCAATATGATACAAACCAACTTCATGCTGCTATTGTTGAATTAATAGCTTTAGAAAATGCTACTATAAAATATTCAACAGTTCAAAATTGGTATTCAGGAAATGAACACGGTAAAGGTGGTATTTATAATTTTGTTACTAAGCGTGGTTTATGTGCAGGAAAAAATGCCAAAATTTCTTGGACACAAGTTGAAACTGGGTCAGCAATAACATGGAAATACCCAAGTTGTATTTTAATGGGTGACAATTCACAAGGTGAATTCTATTCTGTTGCATTAACAAATAATTATCAGCAAGCTGATACAGGAACAAAGATGATTCATATTGGCAAAAATTCACGAAGCCGAATTATATCAAAAGGAATTTCAGCTGGTAAATCTAAAAACAGTTATCGTGGATTAGTAAATACAATGAATAAAGCACATGGAGCGCGTAATTATTCTCAATGTGATTCATTATTAATTGGTAATTTATCAAATGCAAATACTTTTCCAGTCATTTCTGTTCATAATTCTACTACAAAAATTGAGCATGAAGCTTCAACGTCAAAAATTGGCGAAGAACAGATTTTTTATTTTTTACAGCGTGGAATTGAGTTAGAAAAAGCTGTTGAACTAATGATAAGTGGATTTTGTCGTGAAATTTTTACTGAATTACCACTTGAATTTGCTGCAGAGGCAGATAACTTATTAACTTTAAAATTAGAAGGAAGTGTTGGCTAATGAATTTAAATGTACCTCTTTTGAAAGTCGAAAATCTATATGTTTCTATTAATGATAATGAAATTTTAAAAAATTTTAACCTAGAAATAAATAAAGGTGAAATTCATGCAATTATGGGACCAAATGGCTCTGGTAAAAGCACTTTCTCAAAAGTTTTAGCTGGGCATCCCGCCTATTCAATTTTGGATGGAAATATTTTGTTTAAAGGATTAAGTATTTTAGATCTTGAGCCTGAACAAAGATCACATTTAGGGATATTTTTAGCATTCCAATATCCAATTGAAATTCCTGGTGTAAGTAACGAAGATTTTCTTCGTTTAGCTTATAATTCTAAACAGAAATTTTATAATAAACCAGAAGTTGATCCAATTGAATTTTTTACACTCATCAATGAAAAATTAAAACTTGTTAATATGTCGCCTATTTTTTTAAGTCGAAACGTTAATGAAGGATTTTCGGGTGGTGAAAAAAAACGGAATGAAATTCTACAAATGATTCTATTGGATTCAGAATTAGCAATTTTGGATGAAACTGATTCAGGATTAGACATTGATGCTTTAAAGACAATTTCAATAGGAATCAATAATTTCATGAATCCATCAAAAGCAATTTTACTTATTACACACTATCAACGGTTATTAGATTATATTAATCCAACATATGTTCATGTAATGCAAGATGGACAAATTGTTAAAACTGGTTCAGCAGATTTAGCTAAAGAATTAGAAGTTAAAGGTTATGGATGGCTAACATAGAAAGCTTTTTTATAAAAATATCCCTAAATTATTACGAATTACTTTATAATCCTGGTTGTTCCTATATATTTTTTAATATTGGGTAATTTACTAAATTAGTTAAATTTTTTATACCAAGAAATGTTTGATTCAAATATGTTTACACTATTAGCGGAAGCAGCAGTTGGAAAACATTTTTACTGGAATCTTGCAGGTTTTTTAGTACATGGTCAAGTTCTTGTAGTTATTTGGTTTGTTGTAATATTATTATTAATATTTGCATTTCTAGGTACCTCAAACGCAGATCGTATTCCACATGGTTGGCAAAACTTTATGGAATCAGCAGTTGAATATGTAACTGACATTGCTAAAGATCAATTAGGTGAAAGTTTTTATAAAGAATGGATTCCATTTATTGGAACTTTATTCTTCTTTATTTTTGGATGTAACTGGGCAGGAGCAATTATTCCTTGGAAATTAATTGAATTGCCAGAAGGAGAATTTGCCGCTCCAACAAATGATATTAATACCACAGTTGCATTAGCATTATTAACTTCACTTGCCTATTTTTATGCAGGTTTAAGTAAAAAAGGGTTTGGATATTTTAAACGTTATATTCAACCAATTCCACTTCTTTTACCAATTAATATTCTAGAAGATTTTACAAAGCCGTTATCATTAAGTTTCCGATTATTTGGAAATGTTTTAGCTGATGAATTAACAATTACTGTATTAACTTCATTAGTTCCATTGGTAGTTCCCTTACCAATTATGTTATTAGGTATTTTTGCTGGTTCAGTACAAGCTTTAATTTTTTCAACATTAGCCGCTGCGTATATTGCAGAAGCTCTTGAATAAATTTTGACTGACCAAGATTAGATTTTTTAAAATATATATATATAATTAAATTTTTATTATGGATTCTATTATTGCTGCTGCTTCTGTTATTGCTGCTGGTTTAGCTATTGGTTTAGCTGCTATTGGACCTGGTATTGGACAAGGTAATGCTGCGGGTCAAGCCGTTGAAGGTATTGCTCGTCAACCAGAAGCAGAGAACAAAATTCGTGGTACGCTATTATTAAGTTTAGCGTTTATGGAAGCGTTGACTATTTACGGTCTGGTTGTAGCTTTAGCATTATTATTTGCTAACCCATTCAATACTTAATTAAAAAAAGTAAAAAATTTTCACACAAAAATAAAAACCTAATAAAAAGGTTTTTATTCACAAAACTTTAATTCTATAGTATATAGATTTTATATGATTAATTTTTCAATTTTAACCTCAAGTTCAGAAATTAGTGGACCTGGTGGGTTATTTGATTTAAATGCAACATTACCATTAGTAGCAATTCAATTTTTACTACTTATGTTTACTTTAAATGTAATTTTATATAACCCATTGTTAACAATTATTGAAGAGCGAAAAGAATATATTCTAACAAATCTTAGTGAAGCTTCAAAAATATTAGCAGAAGCTAATAAATTAACAACACAATATGAACAAGAGTTAGATGACGTCCGTAAACAAGCTCAATTAGAAATTACAAAATCACAAAAAATTCATAAAGAAATCTTAGAAGTAGAAGTAAATATTTCTCAAAAATATATTGATAATTTATTAGATAATATTACCAAAGACCTTCTTACTAAAAAAGAAATTGCACTTAATAATTTAGATGAAATTGTTCAATCATTAGCTACTAATATTGAAACTAGATTAGCAATTTAAATTCTTTGTTGACTGTAATTTTTCTTTCTATAAGTGAACAGTTTAGATAAAAAATCGAAAACATGGAAAATTTTGATCAGATTTTTACATTACTTGCCAATGAAGGCATTGGTTTAAATACCGATATTCTAGAAACAGGTTTAATTAATATTTTAGTCTTACTTGCAATTTTAATTTATACCGGTCGAGACTTTTTAGGATCATTATTAGAAGAACGAAGAACAACAATTGTAAAAGGTGTCCAAGATGCTGAAGATCGATTAAATGAATCTCAAAAACGTTTAATTGAAGCACAAAAACAATTAAATCAAGCGAATATTGTTATCAGTGCAATTAAAAATGAAACAATAACAACCAAAAAATCGTTACTTGAGTCAGATGCATTTCAAGCTAAGAAAGATTTAACGGTTCGTTTTGATCGCGCACTAGCAGCTTTTCGTTCAAAAGAACGACAAATATTTGTCGAAATTAAACAACAAATTATTTCTCTAGTATTACAACGGACAGTAAATCGTGTTCAAGAAACTTTTAAATCAGAAGAACGTTCAAGCGCATTAATTAATGATACTATTGATAAATTAAAAGGAGATTTACTATGAGTGCAAATCCCTTAACATCGAAAGTTGCAGCTCCTTATGCCCGTGCTTTATTTGACTTTTCCGTTGAGAAGAATATTATGCATCAAATTACCGCAGATTTTCAAAATTTAGATATTTTTTTAAAGGACACTCCCGAATTATTAGAATGTCTAAACAATCCTATTGTGAAACAAAGCGTAAAAAGTGGGATTTTAACTAAAGCACTAAAATCACAGCTTAATACCGAAACTTTTAAATTCTTAATGGTTCTATTAGAACGTAACCGAATTAATTTATTAACTACAGTAATTGATAGTTACTTAGAATTAATTTATCAAACTGCGTCAATTAAAATGATTGAAGTTTCAACAGCATCTACTTTTACAAATTTACAAAAAGATACGTTGATTCAAAAATTGAAAGAGTTGACAAATGCTCGAGAAATTCGATTAGTAATTAATGTCGACTCTAGTTTAATTGGTGGATTTTTAATTAAAACAGAATCAAAGGTTATTGATTTTACAGTAAAAAATCAATTACAAAAATTAGCTAAACATTTAGATACTGTTTTAGAAATTTAACGCAAATAAACTTTATTAACTTTTTATATCTTAGAAAATAATACAATGATAAATATTCGTCCAGACGAAATTAGTAGTATTATCCGTGAACAAATTGAACAATATGATCAAGATGTTAAGGTGGATAATATCGGTACTGTCTTACAAGTTGGTGATGGTATTGCACGCGTTTATGGTCTTGATCAAGTAATGTGTGGAGAACTTTTAGAATTTGAAGACAAAACAATTGGAATTGCTTTAAATTTAGAGAATGATAACGTTGGTGTTGTATTAATGGGTACCGGTCGTCAAATTTTAGAAGGTGGTACTGTAAAATCAACGGGTCAAATCGCTCAAATTCCTGTTGGAGACGCTTTTTTAGGACGTGTTGTAAATGCATTAGGATCTCCAATTGATGGAAAAGGTGAAATTGCATCTTCTGAAAACCAATTACTTGAAGCAATGGCTCCTGGTATCATTAGTCGTAAATCAGTTTGTGAACCTCTACAGACTGGTATTACATCAATTGATGCAATGATCCCAATTGGTCGTGGTCAACGAGAATTAATCATTGGTGATCGTCAAACAGGTAAAACTGCAATTGCCGTTGATACAATTATTAACCAAAAATCAGAAGATGTTGTTTGTGTTTATGTTGGTATTGGTCAAAAAGCTTCAACCATTGCTCAAGTAGTAAATGTTCTTGAAGAAAAAGGTGCAATGGCATATACAATCATTGTAGCAGCAAGTGCTAATGATCCAGCAACATTACAATACATTGCTCCATACGCTGGTGCTGCACTAGCTGAATACTTTATGTATAAAGGTAAAGCGACATTAGTTGTTTATGATGATTTAACAAAACAAGCAATGGCATACCGTCAAATGTCATTATTATTACGTCGTCCTCCAGGGCGTGAAGCATACCCAGGTGATGTATTCTATTTACACTCACGTTTATTAGAGCGTGCAGCAAAATTAAGTGATGCATTAGGTGGCGGAAGTATGACTGCACTTCCAGTTATTGAAACTCAAGCAAGTGATGTTTCAGCGTACATTCCTACAAATGTAATTTCAATTACTGACGGTCAAATTTTCTTATCGAATGATTTATTTAATTCAGGAATTCGACCAGCAATCAACGTTGGAATTTCAGTATCTCGAGTTGGTTCAGCAGCACAAACGAAAGCAATGAAAAAAGTTGCAGGAAAATTAAAATTAGAGCTAGCTCAGTTTGCAGAATTGGAAGCTTTCTCGCAGTTTGCTTCTGATCTAGATGACGCAACACAAAAACAGCTAGCACGTGGAGTAAGATTACGTGAACTTTTAAAACAACCACAAAATTCACCGTTATCAGTTTCTCAGCAAGTTGCTTTAATTTATACTGGAATTAATGGACATTTGGATGAATTAAAAGTTTCAGATGTAAAAAATTATTGTACAAGTTTAGTTTCATATTTATCTACATCGAACAACCCATATTTAGGTATTGTTGAATCAACAAATCAATTTACAGAAGAAGCGGAAAAATCTTTAAAAGAAGCCATTACGGAATCAAAGAATTTGTTTTCGGTGAAATAGAAGTAACTATGTCATAATAAAGGCTTATTCTTAAAAAGAAAATAATTATTTTCATTCTTATTACAATTATTTAGTAATAAGAATGAAAATTTTAAAAAGAATTTTTACTATTTTACTGGTGGAATAGTATATTGTTCAACTAGACCACGGAACTCATCGCCATTTAATGTTTCAGCGTCTAATAAACGTTCCACAATTAAGTCAATAATGACACGATTATCTCGAATAATTCTTGTAGCTAATTGTTCACAATGATTTACAATTCTACAAACTTCAGCGTCAATACGATTTGACATTTCACCCTTAAAAATTAATTCGTTATTGTCATTTTCTAATGCAATTGGACCAAGGATTGACATTCCATAACGTGTTACCATTTGTCTAGCAATTCGTGTAACTTGTTGTAGATCACCACTTGCTCCTGTAGTTACTTCTGTTTCACCAAAAATAACTCTTTCTGCTACTCGTCCACCTAATGTCGTAGTAATTTTGGCTAATAATTGTGCACGCGAAATCAACATTTGATCTTCATCAGGTGCAAACCAAGTCAGCCCTTTAGAACTACCTCGTGGAATTAATGTTACTTTCTCAACATTATCATGATTTTGTAATAATGAGCCAATTATTGCACGACCAACTTCATGATAAGCAATTAATTTTTTATTTTTACTATCTTCCATAGCTGAACCGGCGATTCCGCCAAGAATTCGATCAACTGCTTCATTTACTTCATTTTTTGTAATTGTATTTTTTTTATAGCGAGTTGCTAAAATTGCTGATTCATTTAATAAATTTGCTAAATCTGCTCCTGAAAAACCTGGTGTTCGATTTGCAATTTGAATTAATGAAACATCCTTATCTAAAGGTTTATTTCGAGCATGAACTTTTAAAATCCCAAGTCGTCCTAATCGATCAGGTAATCCAACTGTAATTTGACGATCAAAACGTCCTGGACGTAATAATGCAGAATCTAAAATATCAACACGGTTTGTAGCTCCAACTACAATAACACCTTTATTCTCTTTAAATCCATCCATTTCAGTTAATAACTGATTTAATGTTTGTTCACGCTCATCATTACCTCCTCCAATACCAGACCCACGTTCACGTCCAACTGCATCAATTTCATCAATAAAAACAATACAAGGTGTATTTTCAGAAGCTTTTTTAAATAAATCACGAATTCGTGCTGCACCAATACCAATAAACATTTCAACAAATTCTGACCCTGCAACATTGTAAAATGGAACATTTGCTTCACTAGCAATAGCTTTTGCTAGTAAAGTTTTTCCTGTTCCTGGAGGGCCAATTAATAAAACACCTTTTGGAATTTTTGCTCCAACTAGAGTATATCGTTCGGGTTCTTTTAAAAATGAAACAATTTCTTCAAACTCTGCTTTTGCTTCATCAATTCCAGCAATGTCATCAAAAGAAATACCTGTTTCTGGTCGTTGATCATAACGTGCTGTTGATTTACCTAAATTCATTGGAGACATACTAGAATTTTGGGAGAAGTTTTCCGAATTCTGAAAAAAGAATATTAAACCAGCAATAAAAATTAATGGTAAAATTAAATTACTAGCAATAGTAATTAAAAGACTTTTTTGTGGAAGTGGGTGAGCATCAAAATCAATATTATATTCTTTTAATTTTTGAATTAATTGAGAAGCGCCAACGGGTATTTCAACACGAATTGCTTGTGGGCGATTTCCTAATTCAGGACTTGAAGCTAAAACAATTGCATTACGATTATTATCATATAGATCTACTTGTTTAACCCAACCAAGTTCTAAATATTCTAAAAATCTTCCATATGTCATGCGTGAACCACTAGAAGCAATTGTCGTTTCTGTTTTTGGTAAATTCTTATCAAATTCTAAAATATTATTTGTATCAACAACTTGAATTCCTAAAAATATACAAGCTGTAACAAATAATCCAATAAGAATTTTTTGTAAAGTATCACGATTCATTTAATTTTTTTCCTTATTAATTTATTCCTAAAGATATTATAACAAATAATATAAGTTCAAACCAAATTGATTTTATAAGTTTTATCTAACATAAATGTTAAAATATTTTTTAAGATTTTTCCACACTCATTGTTTCATATTGTTAGGTATTGGGCATTCAGTTTAATATCCTTTTCTCAGAGCAGGGGTTTTTAATATTTTAAACTTATTAAAGCTTTAATTCTTTTTCGGGTATTTTATACTTATCTTTCAAAATTATGTTGTATTCAAAAATTTAACAGCCAGTGAATAAATTCGATATCATAGCTGAAAAAACTTTAATTTAACTAATCCTAAATCTTTTATTTTATCTACTAGTTCTTACATATTATTATTTCTATTACGATTTGTTTTTAATATGTAATAAAATTTTAATATTAAGTTTGTTTTTCTACATTGTCCCGTTAATATATTTTTCTGTTGGCTCTAAACACATCTTTCATTTTACTAATAGTTAAAACTTGATGATAGTTTAAAATAATCTATTCCAAAACAATAAACCATAAAACTATCCTAATTAACATATTTTTAAGATACTTTAATGACACTATTAATAATTGAAAGTCAAATGGAACTAATAGATTAAGAAAAAATGACACTATATTTAACTTAAATGCGACTTTGTAGAATTAAAGCTAGATGAAACGAACTTGTTAAAAA
>Ga0308017_1000145_pt1 | contig 23180 bp, 18 predicted proteins | sample Neamet280_FD_203145 | JGI IMG/M metagenome (GOLD analysis project Ga0308017, IMG submission 203145) | Marine microbial communities from water near the shore, Antarctic Ocean - #280 | ecosystem: Environmental > Aquatic > Marine > Unclassified | place: Southern Ocean | collected 2014-10-01
CGCCAGCGGCACGTAGTCGCGCCACGGCATCGGGTGATCGGCCTGCATCTGCGAGCGCGCCAGCACCGCCCCGATGGTGAACAGCGCCACCGGGCTGGCCGCGTCCGCCAGCAGCCCCACGGTCTGGTCGAGCGGCCGCGGCAGTGCCACCTGCCACGCCGACGCCAGCGCCCCCAGGCCAATGGCCCACGGCATGGGGTTGCGCGCCACCCCCAGCAGCGCCTGCCGCAGCGCGGCGCGCGCACCGCCCTCACCGGCATCCAGCCGCGACAGGGCGATGCACAGCGAGCTGGTGATGACCATGTCCACCACGATGACCACGATTACCGTTCCCACGGCCGCCGGCCCCAGCAAGGCGGCGATCAGCGGCACCCCCATGAAGCCCGAATTGGGAAACGCCGCCACCAACGCGCCGAAGGCGGCGTCGTTCCAGCCGATGCGCCCGCCCCACGTCACCGCCACCGCAAAACCCACCACGGCCAACGCACACAGCAACCATACCCCAGCCACCGCGCCGTCGAGCAGCTGCGCGATCGGCGTCCACGCGCCAAAGCGGTACAACATGGCCGGCAGCGCAAAATACAGCACGAAACCGTTGAGCCCGGGAATCGCCTCCAGCGGCAGCCAGCGCCGCCGCGCGGCCAAGTAGCCAGCGGCGACCAGCGCAAAAAAGGGAAAGGTGACCAGCAAGATGGCGCCCATGAACGGCGATGGTAACGGGCGGCGCGGCCTGGCGCTGTCACCCCGCTATCATTCGCCCCTTCCCATCCCCGCGGCGCCTCTGTCCTGGCGGCCGCGTTTTCGCGTCCAGTGCCGTCGATGCACGACACCCTCAACCCCGCCCAACTCCAAGCCGTGCACCATCTGCACGGCCCCTCGCTCGTGCTGGCGGGCGCTGGCTCGGGCAAAACGCGCGTCATCACGCACAAAATCGCGCGTCTGATCCAAGCCGGACTGGCACCCGAGCGCATCGCCGCCATCACCTTCACCAACAAGGCCGCGGCCGAAATGCGCGAGCGCGCCCGCGCCCTCGTCGGCAAGGCGGCCCAGGGCGTGCTGCTGTGCACCTTCCACGCGCTGGGCGTGCGCATCTTGCGCGAAGACGGTGCCGCCATCGGGCTCAAACCCCAGTTTTCCATTCTGGACACCGACGACATCGTCGGCATCCTGAAAGACTGCGGCGGCACCACCGACAGCACCACCGCGCGCCACTGGCAGTGGCGCATCAGCCAGTGGAAAGGCGCCGGGGTGGACGCCAACGCGGCCCTGGCGCAAGCGCGTGACGAGAGCGAGCGGCATATCGCCCGAGTGATGGCACGCTACCAGGAACGGCTCGCCGCCTATCAGGCGGTCGACTTCGACGACCTGATCGGACTGCCGCTGAAGCTGCTGCAACAGTGCCCCGAGGCGCGGATGCGCTGGCAGCAGCGGCTGGGCCACGTGCTGGTCGATGAGTACCAGGACACCAGCGCGATGCAGTACGAGCTGCTCAAAGTGCTGGTGGGCCACGGCGAGCGGCCCGACCCGCGCCTGACCTGCGTCGGCGACGACGACCAATCCATCTACGGCTGGCGCGGCGCCACGCTGGACAATCTGCGGCGCCTGCCGCAAGACTTTCCCAACCTGGCGATCATCAAGCTGGAGCAAAACTACCGCTCCACCAACGCCATCCTGCGCGCGGCCAATGCGGTCATCGGCCCCAACCCCAAGCTGTTTCCCAAAACGCTGTGGAGCGCGCTGGGTGAGGGTGAACCCGTGCGCGTGCTCGCCTGCGACCACGAAGAGCACGAAGCCGAGCGCGCCGTGGCGCGCATCCAGGGCCTGCGCGCACAAGGCGCGGCGTGGCGCGACTGTGCCATCCTGTCCCGCGCCACCCCCCAAGCGCGCGCGTTCGAAGTCGCACTGCGGCGCGCGGGCGTGCCGTACAAGGTCTCGGGCGGGACGAGCTTTTTCGACCGCGCCGAAATCAAGGATTTGTGCGCCTGGCTGCGCCTGCTGGCCAACGAGGACGACGACCCGGCCTTCCTGCGCGCCATCACCACGCCCCGGCGCGGCATCGGCCACCAAACCCTGGCCCAGCTCGGGCAAGTGGCCAGCGGGCTGCGCCTGAGCCTGTTCGAGACCCTGTCGTCCCCCCTGCTGCAGGCCAGCGTCGGCGCCAAGGCGCTGGCGGCGCTGCACGAATTCGGGCGCTGCGTCAACGAACTGCAATTCCGTGCCCGGCACGCCGTCGGGCACGAGGCGGCGCGCGCGGTGCTGATGCAGTGGCTCACCGACATCGGCTACGAGCGCCACCTGCACGACCACGCCGACAGCCCGCAACAGGCGCAGACGCGCTGGGGCCATGTGCTGGACTTCATCGACTGGATGGTGCAACGCTGCGGCGGGCAGATCGACGACACCGGCAGCGCCAGCGGCGAGGCGCGCGCGCCGCGCCCGCTGCTGGAAGTGGCGCAGACGGTGGCACTCATCAGCACGCTGTCCGAACGCGAGCAAGACCAAGACGTGGTGACGCTGTCGACCCTGCACGCCGCCAAAGGGCTGGAATGGCCCCATGTCATGCTGGCCGGCGTCAACGAAGGGCTGCTGCCTTTCAAGCCCGACGCCGATGACGATGCGCAGCAGCTCGCCGCACGCATCGAGGAAGAGCGCCGCCTGATGTATGTCGGCATCACGCGCGCCCAGCGCACGCTGGTGGTCAGTTGGCTCAAGCAGCGCAAACAAGGGCGCGAGCGCGTCACCGCGCAGCCCAGCCGCTTCATTGCCGAAATGCAGCTCGACCCCGCCACCACGCAAGAGGACCCGCGCGCCAAGCTGCGTGCCCTGCGCGAGGAGTTTGCCGCGCGCGCGGCAGCCCAGGGCTCGGGTGGTACCAGCGCCCCGCCACAAAGCCGCCCCATTGGCGCGCCGCGTGCCTTGTCGTAAGATCCTGACAAATCTGAAAATACCGGGGGCTGCAGTTCGTATGGTTTTTTCTATTTCACGCAGATCTGTGGCGCTCGCGCTGACGGCCGTCGTGTGCGGCATGGCCACCGTCGCGCACGCCCAAGCGTCGTTGCCAGCGCCCAAAGACCGCGTCGTGTTGACCCTGGGGGGGCAGATCGGCGTGCGCAACCACGGCTCGCACGCCGCGTTCGACATGGCCATGTTGGAGGCATTGCCCCAACACACCTTCACCACCCGCACGCCGTGGGACGATCAACCGGTCACCTTCCGCGGCCCGCGCCTGCGCGATGTACTGGCCGCCGTCCGTGCCGAAGGACGGCAGCTGCGCGCCACGGCGCTCAATGACTACCGTGTCGTGATCCCGTTCGAGGACGCCCAGCGCCACGACGTCATCATCGCCACCCGCAAAAACGGGGTGCCGATGGCGGTGCGCGACAAGGGCCCCCTGTTCATCGTCTATCCCTTCGACCGCGACCCTGCGCTCAAGGACCTGCGCTACTACGAGCGCTCGATCTGGCAGCTCAAGGCGATCGACGTGGAATGAATCCGACCCCTGCGGCCCCGACCGCCGCCACTACCGCCAGCGCCGAAGGGCGCCGGTTTTTGTGGTGGGTCGCGCTCACCACCACCGTGTTGGCGGCAGGTTTGGCGGTGCTGCTCGGGGTCTTTTTGCAGCAGTCCCGCTCGGCCGAGGAATCGGCGCAGCTGCAGGCCGATTCGCTGACGGCGCTGGCCTTTCAGCACGAACGGGAGTTTTTGCGCCTGCGCAGCGCCCTCACGCAAGCCCTACGGGGCCGCTCGCCCCCCGACTGGGATGCGGTCGTGTTGCGGCACGAAATCTACGCCAGCCGTGTCGCCCTGCTGGCCGAAAACCCCTCCATCGAGCCCCTGCGCCAGCTGCCTGCGTACCAGCAGCTGATGCCGCGTCTGCACCAACTGGTGCAAACCCTGGACGCCGCGCTGCCGGCAACCGATGGGCCACGCTTGGACGAGGCGCTGCAGCAAATGGACGCGCTGGGCCCGGAGGTGCAAGCCCTGACACTGACCGCCGATCGGCTGGTCAGCGAGCGGGTCGCTGCCAAGCTGCACGAGGTGCGACGCCTGCGCGGCTATGTCATTTGGCTAATGGCGGCCCAGGTACTGGTGCTGCTATTGGCGGCCCTCGCGCTGTGGCAGCGGCAGCGCCGGCAAACCCAAGAGCGCAGAGCGCTCGAAGCCCTCAACACCGCCTTGGCCCGCGCGCGCGACGAGGCGCAAGCCGCCAGCCGTATCAAGAGCCAGTTTCTGGCCAACATGAGCCATGAGCTGCGCACCCCGTTCAACGGCATGCTCGGCATGCTGGACCTGCTGGCCGACAGCCCGCTGACGCCCGCCCAGCGCGATCTTCTGCAGACCGCGCGCGCATCGGCCGGGCATCTGCTGGCGCTGCTCAACGACATCCTGGATCTGTCGGCGCTCGATGCCGGCCAGCTGCGCATCCAGCCCGAACCCGTGGATCTACCAGAGCTGGTTCGCCACGTGCACCGCTGGTTGCAACCCCAAGCCGAGCGCAAGGGGATCGAGCTGGGCCTGTCGATCGACGACGGTGGCACCCCGTGGGTGCTCGCCGATGCGACACGCGTGCGGCAAATCTTGCTCAACCTGCTGGGCAACGCCATCAAATTCACCGACCGTGGCCGGGTCGATCTCACGGTGCGCGCGGAATCGGTACCCGGTCGCGAACCACGGGTGCGCTGGAGGGCCGTGGTGCGCGACACGGGCATCGGCATGGACGCGTCGACCCTGTCGCGGCTGTTTCAACGGTTTCAGCAGGCGGACCCCTCGATCACGCGCCGCTACGGCGGCAGTGGGCTCGGGCTGGACATCTCGCGCACGCTGGCACGCCTGATGGGCGGCGACGTGCAGGTCGAAAGCCAGCCGGGGGCAGGCTCCACCTTCACGGCCACCTGGGTGACGCCGATCGCTGCACCTGAAACCACGCCATCCGACTTTGCCGTCACACAAACGCCCGGCTGGATGGACGGACCGCCGCCTGCCGAGGCGGTGCCCGGGCAGGCCGGCGCCGAACTCCCCGCCCCGCCCCCGACCGCGCCGCACGGCAGCGGCTGGCGCGTGCTGGTGGCCGAAGACCACCCGGTCAATCGCAAGGTCATCGGCCTATTGCTGGACAAAATGGGGCATCGCGTCGACTTCGCCGAGGATGGACAGCAAGCACTGCAGCAGGCGGCCGAACACGACTACGACGTCATCCTGATGGACATTCACATGCCCGGCATGGACGGGCTGCAGGCCTCGCGACAGATCCGTGCCCTGCCGGGGCCGCGCGGTCAGGTCCCCATCATCGCGCTGACGGCCGACGTCATGGACGACGCGCAGCAGCGGGCACAGGCCGCCGGCATGAACGGATTTTTGGCCAAGCCGGTGCAGCGCCCCGCCCTTGAGGCTGCGATGGCGCGCTGCATCGCCGCCCCCCGTGCCGCGCCTACCACCCCAGCCCCAAGTGCAGCGGCAGATACACCGCCATGCCCGTGACGATCGTCCCCAGCACTCCCCGGTGCCAGAAGAACCAACCCGCGCCGGCCACCGCCGCGTACAGGCGAGCATCCTGCCAGGTGTGGATGAGCTGGCCGTTTTGCATCACCACCTCGGGCACGACGACCGCCGCCAACGCCGCGATGGGCGCGTACTGCAGTCCCCGCTCGGCCCAGTGGGGCAGGCGCCACGGACGATCCGACAGGAAGAAAAACCCGCGCGTCACCACCGTGATCGCGCCCAGCGCGACAAACGTCAACAGCCGATAGGGATCGACGTCACCCATGACCGCCCTGCGCAGGAATGGCCGATCCGCGCAGCCAGCGCGGGCCGTGCGCCTCGGCGACCAGACACACGGCGACCGCTGCCGCGATCGCCACCACGATGTGCAGCTTGAGCGGCAACGCCCACGCCGCCACCGCCGCCGAACCCGCTACCACCGCCGACAACACGCGCAGCCGGGTGCTCGCCAGTGAACACGCCACCCCCAACAGCGCCAGAATCCCTGCAAACCCCAACCCCCATTCCAGCGGGATGGCGTGCGCCAGACCGATGCCGATAACGCTGGCCGTCATCCAAAACGCATAGTTGACCGCGCAGCTGCCCGCCAGGTAGGCTTCCTGATCGAGTCGCTCGTCGTCCGTGCGCCCCGGGTGGGGATAGCGGCGGGCAAAGAACACGTAGCTCAAATCCCCCGTGAGGTAGCCGGTCAGCAGCCGCTGCCCGCGCGGCAGATGGGCCAGATACGGGCGCAGATGAGCAGAAAACACCACGAAGCGCAGGTTGACGCAAAACGCCGCCGCCAGAATCACCCACAACGGCGCGTCGGCCACGATCAATGGCACGGCGGTGAGCTGCGCACTGCCGGCATAGACGAGCGCGGTCATCCACAGGGCCTCTGGTGCGCTCAGGCCCGACTGCACCATGGCCACCCCCGTCATCAACCCCCACGCCCCGATACCCGTGGCGGCGCTGAGCAATTCGCGCGCGCCGGTCGCGAAAGCGGCACGCCGCCACAACGCGGGATTGAGAAACCCCGCCCGCCAAAACGCGCTCGCGCCCGACGCGCTCACGCACCCTCCCCCAGCCGCACCCCAGCACGCAGCGGCGCGCCGCGCAAAAAGTCGCGCACCGGCAAGCGCCGGCCACCGGCGCGTTGCACCTCGGTCAGCACCAGCACCCCGTCGCCGGTCTGCACACGGATGCCGTGGTCATCAGCCGCCACCACCGTGCCCGGTGCGGTCGGCGACACGGCGAACGCAATCTCTGCCTGTGCACGCCACACCTTCAGTGGCGTACCGTCGAGCACGGTCACCGCGCCTGGGGTGGGATCGAATGCCCGCACGCGCCGCGCCAGCACCGCTGCCGGCTGCCGCCAGTCGAGCACTGCCTCGGCCTTGTCGATCTTGTGCGCATAGGTCACGCCCTGCGCGGGTTGCGGGCGCCGTGGCAATGGCCCCGCCTCGGCGGCCTGCAGCGCCTGCACCACCAGCTGCGCCCCCAAAGCGGCCAGCCGGTCATGCAGCTGTCCGGCGCTCTCGTGCGCCCCGATGGGCAGCGCCTGCATCGCCACGATGTCGCCGGTATCCAAGCCCTCGTCCATCTGCATCAGCGTGATGCCGGTTTCGGCGTCACCCGCTTCGATGGCGCGCTGGATCGGCGCCGCGCCGCGCCAGCGCGGCAACAGCGAGGCGTGGATATTCAAGCAGCCCAACCGCGGCAAATCCAATACCCAGCGCGGCAGGATCAATCCGTAGGCGGCCACCACCAACACGTCGGGACGCGCGGTCAGCAGCGCGTCGCGCGCCGCGGCGGCGTCTTCGGCCCAACGGCCATCGAGCCGCAACCCGCGCGGCTGCGCGAGCGGCCAACCGTGCTTTAGCGCCAAGGTCTTGACGGGAGAGGGTTGCAGCTTCAGGCCGCGCCCGGCGGGACGGTCCGGCTGCGTCAACACCAGCGCCATGGGGTAGCCCGCTTGGGCGATCGCCGCCAGCGCCACCGCGGCAAAGTCGGGGGTGCCGGCAAAGGCCACGCGCAATGGCCTCGCCCCGGTTCCCCGGTCACCCCCCTGGCCACTGGCGGGATCGGTTACCACGGGCGCGGTCAAAGCCGCGCCTCCGCCGCCTCGCGCCGAGCCCGCGCCGGGGACCGGACGGGTCCGTCCGACCGCGCGGCCTCACGAGCGGCCTTGATCAGCTTGGTTTTGATGCGCTCGCGTTTCAGCGGCGACAAGTATTCGACGAACACCTTGCCCTGCAGGTGATCCATCTCGTGCTGGATGCACACGGCCAGCAGTCCCTCGGCGTCGATGACGCGGCTCACCCCATGCTCGTCGAGCGCGCGCACCCGCACCGCGACCGAGCGCTCGACCCCGTCATAGATACCCGGCACCGACAGACAGCCCTCCTCGCCGCGGCGCTTCTCTTCGCTGGCCCACTCGATTTCGGGGTTGATCAGCACCAGCGGCTGGTTGCGCTCCTCGCTGACATCGATGACGACGATGCGCTCGTGGATGTCCACCTGCGTGGCCGCCAGTCCGATGCCATTGGCCGCATACATGGTGGCAAGCATGCGAGGGATGATGGCGCGCACCCGATCGTCCACGGCCGCCACGGGCCGTGCAACCGTGTGCAAGCGCGGGTCGGGGTACCGCAAAATGGGCAGGAGTTCGACGGTGGTATTCATGTTCATGGGCGAATGTCGGTATTTTCGCCACTTTTGCCGCGAAAGACCAGTCGGTCGGCAGCGATGCCATTGCCAGAAGTGGGGGCAGCCCGCACAATCGCAAGGGAGGAAATGCGATCCATGAAACCCCAGCGCCCCCTAATTTGGTTCCGCGCGCCCGCGACCCATGCCCGTCTGCACCGCAAGGCCCAGTGGCGACCCATGCTCGCCGCGGTCGCGATCGGCCTGGCTGGTAGCGCGGCCGTGGCCGCGCCCCCCTACCCCATCACCCCCCAGCAGCGCAGCACCGCGCAGCAGGTCGCCCAAGCGGGGGTGCCGTTGGCCGAACTGGCGCCCAACGCGCCCGAGCGCTACACCGTCAAGCGCGGTGACACGCTGTGGGACATCTCCGCACTCTATCTCAAACGCCCGTGGCGCTGGCCCGAGCTGTGGGGCATGAACCTGCAGCAGATCCGCAACCCGCACCTGATCTACCCGGGCCAAGTGCTGGTGCTCACGCGCGTGGGCGATCGCGCCGTGCTGCAGCTCGCCTCGGACGAGCCCCCCACGCTCAAACTCTCCCCGCGCGTTCGGGCGGAGCGCATCGACGACGGCAGCATTCCGGCGCTGCCGCCGGGCGCCATCGAACCGTTCCTCACCGACGTCGAAGTGGTGGACGAACAAGCGCACCAGCGCGCCCCGCGCATCGTCGCCGGCCCGGAAGCGCGCGTGCTGCTCGGCCCCGGAGACCGCGCCTATGCGCGCGGCCAGGTCGGGCCCAGCGCGGCGCTGTCGGGCGACGCCCTGGAGGCGTCACGCGAACGCCCACGGTTGCTCGCGATCTACCGCAATGCCACTGCGCTCAAAGACCCGGAGACCGGCGAGGTACTGGGCTACGAGGCGATGGCCGTGGGTCGTGCCCAATTGGTGCGCAGCGAGCGCAACGGCGAAGGCCCGGACGGCCAGCCCGCGCTCGTGCCCGCCACCGTCGACATCCTGACCGCGCGCGAGGAAGTGCGCATCGGTGACCGGCTGCTGCCCCCGACGGCTCGGGAAAGCCGCGCCTACGTGCCCCATGCCCCTGGGCAACCGGTGCAGGGCCAGATCGTCAAAGTGCACGGCGATGCAGTACGGTTCGCAGGCCAGAATCAGGTCGTCGTGCTCAACCGCGGCCGGGAACATGGGCTGGAAGTGGGGCACGTGTTGGCGCTGCTGAAGGCGCGCACGCAGGTCACGGACAAAACCGACGACGCCCGCCCGAGCCTGCTGTTGCCGGGTGAGCGCAACGGCTTGATGATGGTGTTTCGCACCTTCGACCGCGTGGCCTACGCACTCGTGCTGCAGATCACCGACGGCGTCCAGATTGGCGATCGGTTCGTCAACCCCTGATCGACGGCGGAACACGGCATGGCACCCGACGATTGGGAGGACTGGCTGCGCCTGATGGCCACCGACGGCGTCGGCCCAACGACGGCGCGGCGCTTGTTGGCCGCGTTCGGCCCGCCGGCAGCAATCTTCGCCCAACGCGCCAACACGTTGGCGGAGGTCGTGGGCGCGGTGACGGCAGCCCGTTTACTGGGCATGCCGGACGGCTGGCAGGAGCTGCGCACGCGCACCCGCGAGTGGCTGCTGGCCAACCCCAACCACCACCTGCTCGCGCTCGGCGACGAGGCCTATCCCCCCGCGCTGCTGACCACGCCAGATCCCCCGCCCCTGCTGCATGTGGTGGGGGACCCCGTAGCGTTGGCCGCGCCACGCGCGCTCGCCATCGTCGGCAGCCGCAACCCGACGCCGCAGGGCGCGGACAATGCGCGCGCTTTCGCGCGTGCGCTGGCAGGCGAGGGGGTTTGCATCGTCTCGGGCTTGGCCGCTGGCATCGACGCCGCGGCGCACGAGGGGGCGCTGGATGCGGGCGGCCAGACGGTGGCGGTCGTCGGCACCGGGGTCGATCGCGTCTATCCCGCCCGTCACCGGGCGCTGGCGCATCGCATCGCGCACGCCGGCAGCGTGGTCAGCGAATACCTGCTTGGCACGCCCCCGCTGCCCGCGCACTTTCCGCGCCGCAACCGTATCATCGCTGGCCTGTCGCAGGGCTCGCTGGTGGTCGAGGCGGCGCTGGGGTCGGGCTCGCTCATCACCGCTGAACTCGCCACGCAGATGGGGCGCGAGGTGTTTGCCATTCCCGGCTCCATCCACTCGCCGCAGTCGCGCGGCTGCCACGCACTCATCCGCCAAGGTGCCAAGCTGGTCGAGACCGCCGCGCACATCCACGAGGAGCTCGCCGGCGTGTGGGCGCACGCCTCAACGCCCGCCGCCACGCCCCCCACGGCGGCGCCGACGGCGGCTGCGAACACTGGAGACGATCCTGTGCTCGTCGCGCTGGGATACGACCCCACCCCGTTCGACGTGTTGCAGGCGCGCTGCGGGTGGGACACCGCGCGTCTGCAGGCACACCTCCTCACGCTGGAGCTCGACGGCCGGGTGCAGCGCCTGCCCGGCGGGCGCCTACAGCGGCTGGCGAGTGCCTGAGGCCGCGGGGCGGCGCGCCACGGAAAAAACGTCAAACGACGGCGCCCGCGTTCGGGTCGTCGCCTTCGCCCGGCTTCTTGGTCGCCTTGACCAGATCCTCGCGCCGGATGCCCAGCCACATCGCGATACCCACGGCCACGAACACCGACGAGTAGATGCCGAACAGGATGCCGATGGTCAGCGCCAGCGCAAAGTAATGCAGCGTGGGGCCGCCGAACAGCAACATCGACAGCACCATCGCCTCGGTCGAGCCGTGGGTGATGATCGTGCGGCTCATGGTCGACGTGATCGCATGGTCGATGACCTCGCGCACCGTCATCTTGCGCTGCCGGCGGAACGTCTCGCGGATGCGGTCGAAGATCACGACCGACTCGTTGACCGAATAGCCCAGCACCGCCAACACCGCCGCCAGCACCGCGAGCGAGAACTCCCACTGGAAGAAGGCGAAGAAGCCGAGGATGATGACGACATCGTGCAGGTTGGCGATGATCGCCGCGACCGCGTACTTCCACTCGAAGCGCACGGCCAAGTAGATCATGATGCCGCCAATGACGAAGGCCAGCGCGAGTAGGCCGTTTTCCACCAGCTCGCGGCCGACCTGCGGCCCGACGAACTCGGTGCGGCGCAGCGTCACCGTCGGATCCTGGGCGCGCAGCGCCGCGAGCAACTCCTCGGTCTGCTGGCTGGAGGACGCCCCCTCGCGCAGCGGCAGGCGCAGCATCACGTCGCGCGCGCTGCCAAAGTGCTGTACCGCCACGTCGCTGTAGCCCAAGCCGGCCACCGCACTGCGCACCTGCGCCAGATCGACCGGCTGCGTGTAGGCCACTTCCACCACGGTGCCGCCGGTGAACTCGATCGACAGGTGCAGGCCGCGCGTGACCAGAAAAAATACCGCCGCCAAAAACGTGACGAACGAGATCAGGTTCAGCACCAACATGTGGCGCGTGAACGGAATGGTGCGGCGCAGGCGAAACAGTTCCATCGTCGCTCTCCCGGCGGATCAGCCCGCCTTGCCCGTCGACGCGGGCTCGACGGTGATGCCAATCGAGACGGCGCGCAGCTTCTTGCGCCGCCCATACCACAGGTTGACCAAGGCGCGCGAGAAAAAGACCGCCGAGAACATGCTGGTCAATATCCCGATGCAGTGCACCACGGCAAACCCGCGCACCGGACCCGAGCCGAAGGTCAGCAGCGCCAGGCCCGCCAGCAGCGACGTGATGTTCGAGTCGAGGATCGTGTCCCAGGCGTGCTCGTAGCCCTTGTGGATCGCGGTCTGGGGCGCGGAGCCGTTGCGCAGCTCCTCGCGCACCCGCTCGTTGATCAGCACGTTGGCATCGATCGCCATGCCCAGCGTGAGCGCGATGGCGGCGATGCCGGGCAGCGTCAGCGTCGCCTGCAGCATGGACAGCACCGCCACCAGCAGCATCAGGTTGACCGCCAGCGCAACGCTGGAAAACACCCCGAACAGCCGGTAGTAGATGCACATGAAGGCGACCACCACCGCAAAGCCCCAGACCACGCTGTTGAAGCCCATGCGGATGTTGTCGGCCCCCAGGCTCGGGCCGATGGTACGCTCCTCGACGATCTCCATCGGGGCGGCCAGCGATCCGGCGCGCAACAGCAGCGCGGTGTCGTTGGCCTCTTGCGTCGTCATGCGCCCGGAGATTTGTACGCGCCCACCGCCGATCTCGGTGCGGATGACGGGCGCGGTCACCACTTCGCCACGGCCCTTCTCGAACAGCAAAATGGCCATGCGCTTGCCGACATTCTCACGCGTGACGTCGCGAAACACGCGCGCGCCCTTGGCGTCGAGCGTGAGGTTGACCACCGGCTCTTGCGTCTGGCTGTCGAAGCCCGCTTGCGCGTCGGTCAGGTTCTCGCCGGTCAGGATCACCTCGCGCTTGACGATGACGGGGCGGCCGTTGCGATCCAAATACCGCTCGGAGCCGAACGGCACGGGCGCCGTAGCATCTCGCTCGGCGGCCAGTCCCTCGGGGCTTTCGTCCACCATGCGGATCTCGAGCGTAGCGGTACGGCCCAGGATGTCCTTGGCCTTGGCGGTGTCCTGCACCCCGGGCAGTTGTACCACGATGCGGTCCAGCCCCTGCTGCTGGATCACGGGCTCGGCCACCCCGAGCTCGTTGATGCGATTGCGCAGCGTCAAGATGTTTTGCTTGAGCGCCTGCTCTTGTATACGCCGCGCCGCCTCCGGGCGCAGGGTCAGCGCGATTACCGTCTCTGCCCCCTCCTCGCGCACCGAGGGCTGCAAGTCGGGAAAATCGCGCGCGATCAGATCCTCGGCGCCCCGCACCGCGCCCGCCTCGCGCAAACGCACCGTCACCGCGTTTCCTTCGCGCCGCACCCCGCCGTGGCGAATACCCTTGTCACGCAGCGCTGTGCGCAGATCCGCCACCAGCCCTTCCAGTCGCTTGTCCAGGGCTGCGGCCATGTCCACTTGCAGCAGGAAGTGAACCCCACCGCGCAGGTCCAGCCCCAGATACATGGGCTGCGCCCCCAGCCGCTGCAGCCACTCGGGCGTGCGCGGCAGCAGGTTGAGCGCGACCACGTGCGCGGGGTTGGCCGCATCCGGGTTGAGCGCGCGCTCGATGGCGTCGCGGGCGCGGATTTGCTCATCGGTGCTGGCAAAGCGCGCGCGCACGGTCTGGCCGTCGTACTGGATGGCTTGCGCCCCCAGCCCGGCGGCAGCCAGCGCCTGCTCGATGCGCTGCACCGTCCCCTCGTCGAGCCGATGCCCGGCGCGCGCCGACGATACCTGCACCGCTGGCGCCTCGCCAAAAAAATTGGGCAGGGTATACAGCGCGGCAATGACGAGCACGACCACCAGGGTCGCGTACTTCCACCAGGCGTAACGGTTCATACAGGCCACCCTTGCGGCGCACGGCGCGCTGCGGTTGGGCAGGACGTCGCCCCGCGCGGCGCCGCCCCGATCACTTCAATGTGCCTTTGGGCAAGACTTGCACCACGGCGGTGCGCTGCAGCTGCACCTCGACGCCGTCGGCCAGCTCCAGCCCGATGGTGCTGTCAGCGACCTTGGTCACCTTGCCCAGCAGGCCACCGGCGGTCACGACCTCGTCGCCCTTGGCCAGTGCGTCGATCATGGCCTTGTGCTCTTTTTGGCGCTTCATCTGCGGCCGAATCATGACGAAGTACAGCACCACGAACATGAGCAGCAGTGGCAGCAGGCTCATGAGCGTGGAGGGCGCGTCGCCGCCAGCGGCGGCTTGGGCATAAGCGGGAGAGATGAACACGTCGATATCCTCATGCGTGCAAAAGGGTGAAAAACGGGCCTGCGATGACGGCACAACGCGTCACGCCGCCCCGAAGGCAAGCGGGCATTGTAGCGGGCGCGCCGCTCAGTCGGGGTGGGCGTGGGCGACGACCGGCTGCGGCCGGACATTCACGCCCCACAGCACCCCCGCCACCAGCGCGCCAATCCCCAACAGCGACAGCGGCGCTGGCCATTGACCACGCCACAGGTAAGCGTACAGAAGCGCCGCCAGCGTCTCGAAAACGATCAGCTGCCCTGCCAACGCCGTGGGCAGGCGCTGGCTGGCCGCGTTCCAACACAGCGTGCCCAACCACGAAGCCAACAGCCCGACCGAGACCATCAACCCCAGAAACACCTCGGGCCGCGGCCCGAACGGCATGGGGAACGGTTCGCCACGCACCGCGTCCAGCGCCCACACCAGCGCGTAACCCAGCGCGGCCAGCGGCAAGGTCGCCAACCCCTGCGCAGTGGACCAGGCGCGCGCGCTGCGCCCGGGGTGGGCGCGCAGCCAGTCGGCATTGTGCAGCGGATACCAGGTCCAGCACGCCACCGCGCCCACCGCCAGCAGTGCACCCAGCCCATACACGGCGACGTCGCGCGCCGGATCCGCCACGACGGCTTGCAGCTCGGTGTGGTTGACGAGCGCAATGCCAACGGCGATCAGCGCCAACGCTGGCCACAAACGCCGCCAGGGCAGGCGGCCGTCGCGTGCCGCGTCGCGCCGGTTGGCCACGATGGTAATCACCACGGGCAGCGTGCCGATGATGACGGTCGACAGCGGCCCACCGGTGCGCTGGATCGAACCGGCCAGCAGCAGGTAATACAGCAGATTGCCGACGAACGCGAGCTGCAGCGCCTGCCACCAGTCGGCGCGCGAGAGTGCGCGCAGCTCGGCACGGTCGAACCAGGCCAGCGGCACGCACAGCAGCCCGAATGCCAGATAGCGCCCCACGGACAGCAGCGCCGCCGGGTACTCGGGCAGCATCAGCGGCGCGACGAACACCAACCCCCACAGCGCCCCGGCGGCCAGCGCCCACAACACCCCGCTGCCCAAGCCTCCCGTCATTGGGGGCACCACCGCCCCATCGCCACTTGCGGCCATCGCCATCCTCTGTGTGACCCGAAAAGGGGCACAGTGTACGCGCGGCGGCCAGCAGCCCGCAGCAGTGGTGCGCTCGGCGTCAGGCCACCGCGCGGGCCGCGGGCACAGCGCCCGATTCACCCGCTCGCCAGCGCCGCCGCAGCTCATCCCACAGCGGACGGGCCGCTTGCAGGTGGCGCGCCTTGACGTGACCAAAGCCCTTGACGCGCGCCGGCCAGCGCGCGATCTCCAGCGCCAGCGGCAGGCGTTCCGGCCGCAAATCGCGCAACACCTCGTCGATCGCTGCCTCGTACTCGCGGATCAGCGCGCGTTCGGTGCGCCGCTCTTCGGTGTAGCCAAAGGGGTCGAGGGCCGTGCCACGCAACCCTTTGAGCCGCGCCAACACGCGAAATGCGCCCATCATCCACGGGCCGAATTCACGCTTGACCAGCTCGCCGCGCTCGTTGCGCTTGGCCAGCAACGGGGGCGCTAGGTGGAAGCGCAGCGTGAAGTCACCCTCGAACTGCGCGCGCAAGCGCTGCAAGAAGGCGCCGTCCGCGTAGAGCCGCGCGACTTCGTACTCGTCCTTGTAGGCCATGAGCTGCGCCAGATGCACCGCTACCGCTTCGGCCAGCGCGGTCGAACCCGTTCCCAGCGCCGCTTCGGCCTGCTGCACGCGGCGCACCAGCGCTTCATAACGCTGGGCGTAGGCGGCGTTTTGGTAGCCCGTCAGGTGCTCGACGCGCGTGCGAATCAGGTGATCGAGCGTGCGGCGCGGGCGCAGCTCGATCACTTGCGCCGGACTCACCCAACGCTGCACCGCAGCCGGGTCGTGTGCGGCCCGCCGGCCCCACTCGAAAGCCGCCAGGTTGGCCGCCACCGCCACACCATTGAGTTCGATGGCGCGCTGCAGCGACGCCAGCCCCAGCGGAATCCACCCCTTTTGCCACGCGTAGCCCAACACCATGGGGTTGACGTACAGCGTGTCACCCAGCAGTCGCTGCGCGAGCGCCTCGGCGTCGAACGCCGACACGCTCGCGGCGCCAGCGGCCTCGGTGATCGCCGCGATGCACCGCGCCGAGGGGTTTTGCCAAGCGCCGTCTTTGACGAACGCGGCGGTGGGCGTCGCCTGCGCATTGAGCGCCACGTGGGTGCGCCCCTCGCGCATGCGCGCCAGCGTCTCGGCGCTGGCGGTGACGATGGGGTCGCAGCCCAAGATCAGGTCCGCGGCCGCCGTGCCCACGCGCGTGGTCAGGATATCCTCCTGGCGCGCGCCGATGAGCACATGGCTCCAGGTGGCGCCGCCCTTTTGCGCCAGGCCCGCCGCATCCTGCGTCACCACGCCTTTGCCTTCGATGTGCGCAGCCACCCCCAGCAACTGGCCGATGGTGATGACCCCGGTACCGCCGACGCCCGCCACCACGATGCCCCAGGCCGACGCGCCCGGGCGCAGCTCCGGCAGCGATGGCTCGGGCAGCGGCGGCAGGGCCGTCGGATCCGGCACGCCCGCATCGCGCCCGGGCTTGCGCAGCTTGCCGCCTCGTACGGTGACGAAGCTGGGGCAAAAGCCCTTGACGCAGGAAAAGTCCTTGTTGCACGTGCTCTGGTTGATGGTGCGCTTGCGGCCGAACTCGGTCTCCAGCGGCTCCACGCTCAAGCAGTTGCTTTGCACGCCGCAATCGCCACAGCCCTCGCAGACGCGCTCGTTGATCACGGCACGCTGGTCGGGGTCGGCCATCAGGCCGCGCTTGCGGCGGCGGCGTTTCTCGGTGGCGCAGGTCTGGTCATAGATGATCGCGGTCACGCCCTCGGTGTCGCGGCATTCGCGTTGCACGCGATCAAGCTCGTCGCGGTGCAGCACCGGCACGTCGGGCGGCAGCGTCAGCGTCACGCCGCCGAGCGTGGTGTGGTGCGCGCCCGCGTACTTGGCGGGCTCATCCGTCACGATGAAGAGCTTGCGCACCCCCTCGCTGCGCAGGCTGTGCACGATCTGCAGCACCGAGTGCCCCTCGGGCCGCTCGCCCACGGGCTGGCCGCCGGTCATGGCCACCGCGTCGTTGTACAGGATCTTGTACGTGATGTTGACCCCGGCGGCAATCGCCTGCCGGATAGCCAACAGCCCGCTGTGAAAGTAGGTGCCATCGCCCAGGTTCGCGAAGATGTGCTTTTCGTTCGAGAACGGCTGCTGCCCCACCCACGGCACGCCCTCGCCCCCCATCTGCGTGAACGCAACCGTGTGGCGGTCCATCCAGATCGCCATGTAATGGCAGCCAATGCCCGCCATCGCGCGCGAGCCCTCGGGCACCCGCGTCGAGGTGTTGTGCGGGCAGCCCGAGCAAAACCAGGGCACGCGCTGCACGTCGCGCAGCTGCGCCTGCAACGTCTGCAGCGAGCGCTCACGCGCCTCGATGATGGCCAACTGCGCCTGCACCCGGGCAGCGATATCGCTGCCTTCCGGCAGCAGACCGCGCCGACGCAGCCGCTTGACCAGCGCGCGCGCGATGATGGCAGGCGTCAAGTCGGCGTTGGCGCGCAGCAACTGGTTGGCACTGGGGTTGGGCATGGACCATTCGCCCCCCGAGTGGTCGCCCTCGATCTCGTCGAACTTACCCAGCACGTCAGGGCGCACGTCGGGACGCCAGTTGTAGAGCTCTTCCTTGAGCTGGTATTCGATGACCTGGCGTTTTTCTTCTACCACCAGGATCTCGCGCAAGCCTTGGGCGAACGCGCGCGTGATCTGCGCCTCCAGCGGCCACACCACCGCCACCTTGTGCACGCGAATGCCGAGCTGGCGGCAGGTATCGTCGTCCAGCCCCAAGTCATGCAGGGCTTGACGCAAGTCGTTGTAGGCCTTGCCGCTGGCGATGATGCCGTAGCGGTCGTTCGGGCCTTCGATGACGTTGTGGTTGAGCCGGTTGGCACGCACATAGGCCAGCGCGGCGTACCACTTGTAGTCCATCAGCCGCTCTTCCTGCTCCAGCGGCATGTCCGGCCAGCGGATGTGCACCCCCCCGGCGGGCAGCTCGAAGTCGTCGGGCAGGGCGATGCGCACGCGCTCGGGGTCGATCTCGACCGTGGCACTGGACTCGACGATCTCCTGGATCGTCTTCATCCCTACCCACACGCCGGCATAGCGGCTCATGGCCCAGGCGTGCAGGCCCAGGTCTAGGATCTCCTGCACGCTGGCCGGAAAGAACACCGGCAGCCCACAGGCCTTGAAAATATGGTCGCTCTGGTGCGCGGCCGTCGAGCTCTTGGCCACGTGGTCGTCGCCCGCCACGGCGATCACGCCCCCCCAGGGCGTCGTGCCCGCCATGTTGGCGTGCTTGAAGACATCGGCGCACCGGTCCACACCCGGCCCCTTACCGTACCACAGGCCAAACACGCCGTCGTACTTGGCGCTGCCCGGCGGCGCAAAGCCCAACTGCTGCGTGCCCCAGACGGCGGTGGCCGCCAGCTCCTCATTGACCCCGGGCTGAAACACCACGTGGTGCGTTTGCAGGTGCTGGCGCGCTTTCCACAGCGCTTGGTCGTAGCCCCCCAACGGAGAGCCGCGGTAGCCGCTGATAAAGCCGGCGGTGTGCTTGCCTTGCAGCCGGTCGCGCTGGTGTTGCAACATAGGCAGGCGCACCAGCGCATGGATGCCGCTCATGAAGGCGCGGCCCCGCTCCAGGGTGTATTTATCGTCCAACGAAACGCTTTCGAGCGCGCGCCGGACGTGCTCGGGCAACGGTGCGGTCATGGCAGGATCTCCTCTCATCGCAGTGGCCGGTAAGCCACGAAAACCGGGCGGCGGGCCTGCCAGCGCCCGCGAGAGCGCGAGCAGGATCTCTGCCGCGCGCACCGCTGCGCCCGGGACGACAGGCTGCAGTGTAGAACCAAGGCGGCGTGCGTGCACCCAAGGGGTTTCCCGATGGCGTCAAGCGCCAGTGCTACAGTGCGGCCGCGTATGTCACACACTCCGGTTTTCGTCCCCCCCCAGCGGCGCCGCGCGTGGCAAAGCCTGCAAGCCTTGGCCGACCAACCGCGGCCCCACCTGCGTACCCTGTTGGCAGCCGCCGACCCCGAACGCACGGCCGCGCTGCAATTCCACGCCGCCGGCCTGACATTGGACGCCACCCGCCAGGCCATCACACTGCCCATCTGGCACACGCTGCTGGCGCTGGCGCAGGAAAGTGACGTACAGGCACATATCGAGGCGATGTGGCGAGGCGAGCCCGTCAACCCCACCGAAGGGCGCGCCGCCCTGCACGTGGCATTGCGCGGCGGCCCCTTGGCCGATCCCCCGTGGGGTCAGACCATCCAGTTCGAGGTGCGCGCAGAGCTCGCCCGCTTTCTCGACACCGCCGAACGCATCCGCGACGGCCAGTGGCGGGGCAGCGACGGTCAGCCCGTGCGACACGTCGTCAACCTCGGCATCGGTGGCTCTGATCTGGGCCCACGCATGGCCGTGCGGGCGCTCGCCCCTGAACGCCCGGGGCCCGTGCGCGTGCATTTCGTCTCCAACGTCGACGCCCACGCGCTGCACGACGTGCTGCAGCCGCTCGATCCACGGCAAACGCTCTTCATCGTTCAGAGCAAGACCTTCACCACCCAAGAGACCCTGACGCTGGCGGCGAGCGCGCGCCGCTGGCTGGCCAACGCCGGCATTGCCGAGGCGGCGCAGCAGCCCCACTGGATCGCCGTCACCGCGCACCCCGAGCGCGCGCAGGCCTGGGGCGTGCCAGCTGCGCAAATCCACCGCTTTTGGGATTGGGTTGGAGGGCGCTACTCGCTGTGGAGCGCCATCGGGCTGCCGCTAGCCATCGCAATTGGCCGCACCGGGTTCGAGCAGCTGCTCGCCGGCGGCCATGCCGTGGATGAACACGTCCGTCATGCGCCGCCCGCGCGCAACCTGCCCCTTGCGCTGGCGCTGTTGGGCGTGTGGAACCGCAATTTTCTGCGCTGCCCGACCTTGGCGGTCGCCGTCTACAGCGCGCGGCTGGACGGATGGGTGCCCTTTCAGCAGCAGCTGGAGATGGAGTCGAACGGCAAGTCGGTCCACGTCGACGGCAGTGCCGTCGCGGTGGACACCTGCCCCATCGTCTGGGGTGGACTGGGCAACGACGGCCAACACGCCTATTTTCAGCTGCTGCATCAAGGCACCCACCGCATCGCGGTGGACTTCATCGGCGTGCAGGATCTCGGTGAACCGCTGCCGCTGGGATCGGCCCATGCGCGCGTGGTGCGCAACAACCTGCTGGCGCAAGCGCAGGCGCTGGCCGAAGGCCGGGACGAAGCCGCCACGGCCGCCGCCCTGCGCGCCGAGGGTCTGGACGAGGTCAGCGTCGCCCGGATGACCCCGCACCGCACCTACCGCGGCAACGTGCCGAGCAACCTGATCTGGTTGCCTCGGCTCGATCCGTACCACCTGGGCGCCCTGATCGCTGCCCACGAACACAAAGTGTTTTATCAGGCGGTTCTGTGGGGTATTCACCCGTTCGACCAATGGGGGGTCGAACTGGGCAAGACGCTGGCTCAACAGCAACCCGGCGGCAACGCACATAGGCACTGAGGACGCCACTCGGGGTGCTACAGTGCGTCTGACGCGCGCATTGCCCATGGACCTCAAGCCCCTCATCACCCTGCTGGCCATCGTCAACCCCTTGGCCATCGTGCCCTTCTTCATCCACTACACGCTGGGCTTCTCGCCTCGCCAGCGGCGGCGCACGGTGGCCATCTCGGCGCTGACGGCCTTCGCGGTCATCGCCGTGTGCGCCCTCGCGGGCTTGCAGATCCTGGAGTTCTTTGGCATCTCGCTGGCCAGCTTCCAGGTCGGCGGCGGCATGCTGCTGTTGATGTCGGCGCTGTCGATGCTCAATGCGCAGCCCGCCGAGGCCAAAGCCACGCGCGACGAGGTCGACGACGCCGCCAGCCGCGCCTCGATCGCCGTCGTACCGTTGACCATTCCGCTGCTCACCGGCCCGGCCACCATGTCTACCGTCGTCATCTACGCCGACCAGGCCAAGACCTTCTGGCAACACGCGGCTTTGGTCGGCTACGGTGTCGTCATCGCCGCGGCGACCGCGCTGTGCTTTACCCTGGCCGAGCCGATCTCACGTGTACTCGGGAAGACAGGCATCAATGTCATGACCCGCTTGATGGGCCTGATTCTTGCGGCATTGGCGGTGGAGGTGATGGCCAGTGGCCTGGTGCGGCTATTTCCGGCACTGGCGGGGGGATAGTGCGGGCGGAGGTGCCAGCGCAGCGATCGCGGCACAATGCGTCCCATGGACGATGTCTTCGAGTACCGGGTGCTGTTTTTTTGCATGGGCAACATCTGCCGCAGCCCCACCGCCCACGGCGTCTTGCGCGAGCGGCTGCTGGCCCGTGGCCTGCACCAACGCGTGGCGGTCGATTCGGCAGGCACCCACGCCTACCATGTGGGCGAGCCCCCGGATCCGCGCAGCCAGTACCACGCCCAACGGCGCGGGTACGACCTGTCGGATCTGCGTGCGCGGCAACTGGCGCCTGCCGATTTCGAGCGCGCCCACCTGCTGCTGGCCATGGACTGGGACAACCTGGCGCTGGCCGAGGCCATGTGTCCGCCCGCGCATCGGCGCAAGCTGCGACGCCTCACAGAGTTCTGCCGCCGCCATGACAGTCCGGTCGTGCCCGACCCCTACTACGGGGGCACCGACGGTTTCGAGCACGTGCTCGACCTGATCGAGGACGCCTGCGACGGACTCATCGACCACATCGAACGCGTGCTCGCCGCGCGCCAGCCGACTCGTCACTGACCCCATGCAAACCCCTGAACGCGACGCCTTGCCCGCTGCCGGCCCCCTGGCTGGCATCCGTGTGCTCGAACTCGGCCAGTTGATCGCGGGGCCGTTTGCGGCCAAAACGCTTGCCGACTTCGGTGCCGACGTCATCAAAATCGAGCCGCCCTCGGGCGACCCACTGCGCAAATGGCGCCTGTTGCGCGACGGCACATCGGTGTGGTGGGAGGTGCAATCGCGCAACAAGCGCTCTGTGTGTGCCGATCTGCGCACGCCTGAGGGACAGGCGCTGGTGCGGCGGCTGGCTGCCGAAGCCGACGTGTTGATCGAAAACTTCAAGCCCGGCACCCTCGAAGACTGGGGCCTGGGCTGGGACGAGCTGCACGCCCTCAACCCGCGGCTGGTGATGCTGCGGCTATCCGGCTATGGACAGACGGGGCCCTACGCACACAAACCCGGCTTTGGCATCCTGGGTGAGGCCATGGGCGGGCTGCGCTACCTGACCGGCGAGCCCGGACGTACCCCCGTGCGCTGCGGCGTTTCTATCGGCGACTCGATCGCCGCCCTGCACGGCGTCATTGGCGTGCTGATGGCGCTCTACCACCGCGATGCGCGCGGCGGCACGGGGCAGATGGTCGACGTCGCCCTGTACGAGAGCGTGTTCAACCTGATGGAGAGCTTGCTACCCGAATACGACGCTTTTGGTGTCGTGCGCGAGCGCGCGGGCAGCGCGTTGCCAGGCATCGCTCCGTCCAATGCCTACCGCTGTCGCTCGGGCCCCGACGGGCGGGAAACCTATGTGCTGATCGGTGGCAACGGTGATGGCATCTTTCGGCGCTTGATGACCGCGATCGGCCGCGACGACTTGGCGCAAGACCCCGAGCTGGCCCACAACGACGGCCGCGCCCGCCGCGCACACGAGCTCGACGCCGCCATCGAAGCCTGGACCCAGCAGCGCAGCGTGGATGAGGTGATCCAGACCCTTGACGCCGCCGACGTCCCCGTCGGCAAAATCTACAGCGTGGCCGACATCGCGCGCGACCCGCAATACCACGCGCGCGCCATGATCGTGCAAACCACCGACCGCGAGGGCCGCCCGCTCAAAGTGCCGGGCGTCGTGCCCAAGCTGAGCGCCACCCCGGGGTCGTTACGCCACCGGGCACCGCGGCTGGGGGAGCATGACGATGACGTGCGCCACGCCGCGGGCTGGCCCTGCCGGGGCGGCTGAACCGTTGCATTCGGCCCAGGCCAATCGGGATAGGGGCGGTCAGGATACCTGACCGGGCCCCTCCCACACCACCCGGCATGCGGGTCCGCACCGGGCGGTTCGAGAAGTTGAGGTCATGAGAGACGGGGAACGCCAAGTTTGTCGAAGTAG
>Ga0308017_1000147_pt1 | contig 22896 bp, 18 predicted proteins | sample Neamet280_FD_203145 | JGI IMG/M metagenome (GOLD analysis project Ga0308017, IMG submission 203145) | Marine microbial communities from water near the shore, Antarctic Ocean - #280 | ecosystem: Environmental > Aquatic > Marine > Unclassified | place: Southern Ocean | collected 2014-10-01
CATGTCGGGCGCGGGCACCGCGTGACGCAGCTGCACCTTGGGGGGGGCACGCCGACCTTCCTCAGCGACGCGGAGTTGTCCGACCTGATGGCGATGATCCGGCGCCACTTCGAACTCGTCCCTGGGGGCGAGTATTCGATCGAGGTCGACCCCCGCACGGTGACCGCGCAGCGCTTGGCCCATCTGCACCAACTGGGGTTCAACCGCCTGAGTTTTGGCGTGCAGGACTTCGATGGCGCGGTGCAGCGGGCGGTGCACCGGATTCAGCCGGCCGAGCAGGTGTTCGCCCTCGTGGCCGCGGCGCGCGAGATCGGCTTTGAGTCGGTCAACGTCGACCTCATTTACGGACTGCCGCAGCAGACCCCAGAGTCGTTTCGGCGCACGCTCGAGCTCGTCGAGCGCCTGCGGCCGGACCGCATCGCGCTCTACGCATATGCGCATCTGCCGGCGCGCTTCAAGCCGCAGCGGCGCATCCACGCGGCGGAGTTGCCCAGTCCGGCGGACAAGTTGGCCATGTTGTCGCTGTCGCTCGACCATCTGAGTGCCGTGGGTTATGTGTACGTGGGCATGGACCATTTTGCGTTGCCCAACGATGCGCTGGCGGTGGCCAAGCGGCAGGGGCGGCTGCACCGCAACTTTCAGGGCTACAGCACGCAGCCCGATTGCGACCTGATCGCGCTGGGGGTATCGGCCATTGGCCGCATCGGCGCCACCTACAGCCAAAATGCCAAGACGCTGGAGGAGTACTACGACGCGCTCGACCAAGGGCGGCTGCCCATCGTGCGCGGGCTGGCGCTGACGCGCGAGGATCTGTTGCGCCGCAGTGTGATCATGGCCATCATGTGCCAGGGGTTGGTCGATTTCGAGTCGATCAATCTGGCGCACCTGATCGATTTTCGCCAGCACTTCGCGCGCGAGCTGGAGCAGCTGCGCGCGTTCGAGCGCGATGGGCTGGTACGCATCGGCGATGCCCACATCGAAGTGACGCCCACGGGCTGGTATTTGGTGCGCGCCGTCGCCATGGTGTTCGACCGCTACTTGCAGGTCGATCAAGACCGGGCGCGGTTTTCCAAGATCATTTGAGGTGCTACCGGCAGGCCCAGCCGCGGGCTGTTAGCATCGTGCCATGCTGACCTCGATGACGCTGTCGGCCCTGGTGATGGGGCTGGTCGGCGGCCCGCACTGCGTGACCATGTGTGGTGCCGCCTGCGCGGGTATTGCCCGTGCCGCTGGCCCGCACCCGCAGCGGGCGCTGTGGACGTGGCAGTTCAGCCGGCTGGCCGGCTATGCGCTGCTGGGGGCGTTGGCGGGCGGCACGGTACAGGGCATGGGCTGGCTGGGGCAGCAGACCGCGGTGCTGCGGCCGGTGTGGACCATGATGCACGTGGCGGCGTTCGTGCTCGGGCTGGTGCTGCTGTGGCAGGCGCGGCAGCCGGCCTTTCTGGATGGCTGGGCGCAGGCCGTCTGGCGGCGGGTGCGCCCGGTCATGGCCCGCTTGGGCGCGCGCGCGCCCGTGGCGCTCGGGCTCGGCTGGGCGTTGATGCCCTGTGGGCTGCTCTACTCGGCGCTGCTGGTGGCGTCGTTGTCGGCGTCGGCGTTATCGGGCGCTGCCATCATGGCCGCGTTTGCCATCGGGACCATGGTGTCGCTGGCGGCAGGGCCGTGGCTGTTGCTGCGGCTGGCGCAGGCGCGCTCCGGTGGCTGGGGCATCCGCTTGGCCGGGCTGGCGCTGGCGGCCACGTCCGGCTGGGCGTTGTGGATGGGCATCACCCAGCCGACGGGTCTGTGGTGCGCGTAGGCGTGCGCCCGGGCAGGGTCGCCACCACCAGCCCCACCAGCGCCACGCCAAACGCCAGCCACTGCAGCGGCGTTAGCCGCTCGCCCATGAACAGCACACCGATCGTGGCCGCGCTGATGGGCAGCATCACGGTGAACACCCCAGCCCGGGCGGCGGGTACGTGCCGCAGGCCCGTCATCCACAGCCACACCGTCCAGACGCTGGCGGCCAGGCCATAAAACAGCAGCAGCGCCCACAGGCCCAGCGACAGCAGCGCCCAGCCGTCGAAGCGTAGCGCGGCCCACAGGCCCAGCGGCGTCATGAGCGCCAGGCCCCACAGGTTGATGATCGCCGCGATGCGCCGCGCGCCCAGTTGACCGGTCAGCCGCTTGCCGATGACGACGTAGGCGGCCTCACACACGACAGCGGCAAAGACCAGTGCGTTGCCCCACAGTGGCAGCGGCATGCCCAGCCACGTGCCGTGCGCCGCGGCGGCGCCGGGGGCGGCCTTGTCGAGCGAAAACAGCCCGATGCCGACGGCCGCCAAGGCCACCGCTGCACCGGAGCGCGCATCCAGCCGCTCGCGCAGGAAGAGCGCCGACTGCAGCGCGACCACGGCGGGAATGGCCGCCATGATGACGCCAGCGGCGCTGGCCGTGGTCAGGCTGACGCCAAACAGCATGCACAGCGAAAACAAAAAATTGCCCAGCAGGGCCTGTAGAAAGAGCAGCCCGTGCGTGCGCCGGTCGAGCGCCGGCTCCGACGCCGGTTTGCGCAGCCAGTGCACCATGGCGGCCGCGCCGATCAGGTAGCGCAGCCACGCCAGCAGAAACACCGGCAGCGCCGCCACCAGCGGTTTGGACAGGGCCACGTAGCTGCCCACCAGTGCCATGCTGGCCGCCAGCGACCCGTAGGCCAGCCATGGGGTAGCAGGGCGGGCGCTCATCGGGCGTCGGGCGTGAGGAGGGTGGGTCGCGCCTGCGGCAGGGTGTAGGGGTAGTCGCGGCTATAGTGCAGGCCGCGGCTTTCCTTGCGCAGCTGGGCGCAGCGCACGATCAGGTCGGCCACTTGCACCAGGTTGCGCAGCTCCAGCAAGTCGCGGCTGACGTGAAAGCGCGCATAAAACTCCTGGATTTCGGCCTGCAGCAGGGCGATGCGGTGCGCGGCGCGCTCCAGCCGCTTGTCGGTACGCACGATGCCCACGTAGTCCCACATGAAGCGGCGCAGCTCGTCCCAGTTGTGGCTGATGACGACTTGCTCGTCGGCGTCGATGACGCGGCTGTCGTCCCACGGCCGCACGGGCGCTGTGGGGATGCGCGCTTGCGCCGCCATGTCACGCGCGGCGGCGCGGGCAAACACCAGGCATTCCAGCAGCGAATTGCTGGCCAGCCGGTTGGCGCCGTGCAGCCCGGTGTAGCTGGCCTCGCCCACACAGTACAGGCCGGGCAGGTCGGTGCGGCCGCGCAGGTCGGTCACCACCCCGCCGCAGGTGTAGTGGGCAGCAGGCACCACCGGGATGGGCTCACGCGTGATGTCGATGCCCAGCTCGGCGCAGCGTTGGAGGATGTTGGGAAAATGCTCGTGCAAAAACGCCGCGGGCTGGTGCGAGATGTCGAGATAGACGCACGGGATGCCGTGCTTTTTCATCTCGAAGTCGATGGCGCGTGCCACGATGTCGCGCGGTGCCAGCTCGGCGCGCGGGTCGTGGTCGGGCATGAAGCGGTGGCTGCCCAGGTGGGGGGGCAGCTTGAGGATGCCGCCTTCACCGCGCACGGCTTCGCTGATCAGAAAGCTCTTGGCCTTGGGGTGGTACAGGCAGGTGGGGTGGAACTGGATGAACTCCATGTTGGCTACCCGGCAGCCCGCTCGCCAGGCGGCGGCGATGCCGTCTCCCGTGGCCGTGTCCGGGTTGGAGGTGTAGAGATACACCTTGCCTGCGCCCCCCGTGCACAGCACCGTGTGCGGGGCGGCAAAGACCTCGATGGTGTCGGTGGCCTCGTCCAGCACATACGCGCCCAGCACCCGCCGCGGCAGTTCGCGGCGCGCGGCGTGGCGGTCGCTCAGGATCAGGTCGACCAGCGCGTGGGTTTCGAACACGTCAATGTGACGGGCGGCACGCACCCGCTCGATGAGTGTTTGCTGGATGGCCGCGCCGGTCGCGTCCGCCGCGTGCACGATGCGGCGCGCGCTGTGGCCACCCTCGCGCGTCAGGTGCAGGCCGTCGCCTTCGGCCGTGAAGGGCGTGCCCAACTCGCGCAACCAGGCGATCGCCTCGGGTGCGTGCTCGACCGTGAAGCGCGTGGCGGCCGGATCGCACAGGCCGGCACCCGCGATCATCGTGTCTTGGATGTGCTGCTCGAAGCTGTCGTCGTCGGCCAGCACGGCGGCGATCCCCCCCTGGGCCCAGCCGCTGGAGCCGTCTGCGATGGAGCGTTTGGTGACGATGGCCACGCGCCAGTCGCTGGGCAGCAGCAGGGCCGTGGCCAGTCCGGCCAGACCGCTGCCGATGATGAGCACGTCGTAGTCGCGTGGTGGGGCCGGGTTCGGGGTGGAATCGGTCATGGTGGCGGCGTGGTCAAGCGGTATGGGCGTGTCCGGTCAAGAGGGCACGTAGGCCAAGCGGACGTAGATGGGGGCGTAGGCCTCGGCCTGCGTCAGCTCGATCAGGTGTTCCTTGGCCAGCTCGAGCATGGCAACGAAGGTGACCACGGCCACCGCCACACCGCGCGCGGGGTCGAACAGCTCGGTGAACTCGACGAAGCGGCGCCCCTGCAGCGCGCGCAGCACCGCGCTCATCGACTCGCGTACCGACAGCGTCTCGCGCGTGATGGTGTGCCGCTGCGCGAGTCGGGCCCGGCGCAGGATATCACGCCAGGCCGCCCGCAGGTCGTCCACGCTCACCTCGGGCCAGCGCGGGGTGAGCGACTGCTCGATGTGCACCTGCGCGCGCCAGAAATCGCGCCCGAGTTGCGGCAGCGCCTCGAGCTGGCGCGCGGCCAGCTTGATTTGCTCGTACTCCAGCAGGCGGCGCACGAGTTCCGCGCGCGGGTCCTCGGGCTCCGTGCCGTCGGCGCTGGGCGTCGGGGGCAGCAGCATGCGCGACTTGATCTCGATGAGCATGGCCGCCATCAGCAGGTATTCGGCAGCGAGTTCGAGGTTGCGCTGACGAATCTGCTCGATATACCCGAGATACTGGCGCGTGACCTCGGCCATGGGGATGTCGAGGATGTTGAAGTTTTGCCGCCGGATCAGGTACAGCAGCAGGTCCAGCGGTCCCTCGAACGCCTCGAGAAAGACCTCGAGCGCATCCGGCGGGATGTAGAGGTCTTGCGGCAGCGCAAACAGGGGCTCACCGTACAGGCGCGCGATCGCGACCTGATCCACCACGGGCGGTGGGTCGGTCGCTGGCGCGGGCGCAGGCGGGAGCTCGGCCAATGGGCCGTTCACTTCAGCGACGGCTCGGTTTGGTAGACGTAGGGCTTTTGCGGCACGCGGGCGTGCTGCGCTTCGCGCCAGAAGTCGCGATCCTGCGGCCGATCCCACAGCAGGGCTCGGCCCGCGCGCTGTTCGGCCTCCAGGCTGGGCTTGTTGCGCTTGAGCGATTCGAGGAACTGGGTGGCGTCCGAGACGTAATCAGGCAAACCAAGCGGGTTCATGGTGGTGCGCAATCCAACAAAACGACGCGCGCATTTTAGGCGGGCCCCGCCGTGGATGGGTCGGCGCAGGCAGACCAGCCATGCACGCGCTCGAGAAAACCGCTGCGCTGCATCAGCGACAGCGGCTGCGCGTGCAGCTGCTCGATGACGAGGGTACCGCCGCGCCGCTCGATCGTTTGGGCGAGTGATTCCAGCGCATCGAGCCCCGTCGTGTCGAGCAGTTGCAGGTCGCGCGCGTCGAGCCGCACCTGCACGCCGTCGGCCGCGCTTTCCACGGCGTCGATCAGCGGATCGAGCTTGGTGATGGCACCAAAGAACAGCGAGCCGTACAAGTGGGCGTCGACGTGCTGCGCATCGCGGCGCTGCACCGTGACGCGAAAGAGGCTGGTTTGGCGACGCACGAACAGCACCACCGACAGCACCAGACCGAGTTCCACTGCCAGGGTCAAGTCGAACACGACGGTGACCACGAACGTGGACAGCAGCATCAGCCGGTAATGGGGGCTGAAGCGCCGCATGTGCGCAAACGCACGCCACTCGCCCATATTCCAGGCCACGAACAACAAGATGCCAGCGAGCACCGCCAGCGGGATGTGGCGTGCCAGAGGGGCGGCCAGCAGGACGATGAGGGCCAGCGTGACTGCGTGAACGATGCCGGCGACCCCGCTGGTCGCACCGCTGCGGATGTTGGTGACGGTGCGCGCGATGGTGCCGGTGGCCGGCATGCCGCCGATGAACGGTACCAAGGCGTTGGCCACGCCCTGCGCCATGAGCTCCTGGTTGGGATCGTGTTTGCGCCCGGCGTGTAGCTGATCGGCGACGCGCGCGCACAGCAGGGATTCGATGGCGCCCAGCGCGGCGATCGTCAGCGTGGGCATGACCAGTTGGCGAACGGTGTCCCAACTGACATCGGGCCACACCAACGCTGGCAAGCTTTGGGGAATGCCGCCGAAGCGGCTGCCGATGGTCTCCACCGGCCAGTCCAACCATGCTGCCAGTGCACTGAGCGTGATGAGTGCCACGACGGGGGCGGGCAGGCGCGAGGTGGCACGCAGCGCCGACACGCCCTCCAGGGCCTGCAGCCGCTGGCGAAAGGCGGAATCCTGGGCCCAGAGCCGGGGCCAGATGAACAGGCCGACCACACACAGGGCGGTCAGCGTGACCGCGTAAGGATTGAACGTGGGCAGCGCCTGTGCGACGGTGCGCACGATGCCCACGAAATCCGCCGGCATCTTGCTCACCTGCAGGCCCAACGCATCGCGCAGCTGCGACAGACCGATGAGAACGGCGATACCGTTGGTAAAGCCCGTCACGACGCTCACGGGGACGAAGCGCACCAGGGTGCCCAGCCGCAACCACCCCATGGCAAACAACAGCAGCCCGGCGCAGAAGGTCGACACCAGCAACCCGCCGACCCCGTGCCGTTCCACGATGCCGTAGACGATCACGATGAAGGCACCCGCAGGACCCCCGATCTGCACCGATGTGCCGCCCAGCGCAGCGATGACGAAACCCGCGACGATGGCTGTCCACAACCCGGCCTGGGGCGACAGCCCGCTGGCGATGGAAAACGCCATGGCCAGTGGCAGTGCCACCACGCCGACAGTCAATCCTGCACCGATGTCACGCCACAGGCGTGTGCGGTCATAACCCGAAAGATCGTCCAGCAGCCGGGGACGAAACCGGTGAACATTGCATTGCGCCATGATCCCCATCTCCATTCCACGTTTGGCAAGCGAAAAGCCCCTCGGCGGCGAGATGGGGATGGGGCGGGCCGCAGTGGCGCAGCCGCGTGATGAAACGCCGCCTTGCCGTCAGACCGGTGGAGCGGCGATGGGAGGGGTGGCGCTGAGTGGGACCCATTCGGACCGCAGTGTACGCCATCCACAACGCGATGCTCAACGTACCCGCATGCCGGGGGTGGCCCCGTCGTGGGGTTGCAGCAGAAACAACCCAGGTTGGCCGCCGTCGGCGGCGCTCGCGGCGAGCACCATGCCCTCACTGACGCCAAACTTCATCTGACGCGGTGCAAGGTTGGCCACCATCACCGTCAGTTGCCCCACCAGTTGCTCGGGCGTGTAGGCCGAGGCGATGCCAGAGAACACTTGCCGCGTGCGGCCCTCGCCGACGTCCAGCGTCAGGCGCAACAGCTTGGTCGAGCCTTCGACCCGCTCGCACGCGACGATGCGCGCGATGCGCAAGTCCACCTTGGCAAAGTCGTCGATGGTGATGGTGGGGGCGATCGGCTCCCCGCCCGGCGCGGGCGCGGACGGGGCTGCCGCTGGGGCCGCAGCCGGCTCGAACAGCGCGTCCAGGGTCTTCGCATCGACGCGCTGCATCAAGTGACTGTAGGGCTCAATGGCGTGTCCGGCCCCCAAGGGCTGGCGTGCGTTGTCGAAGTCCAGCGGCGCGCAGCGCAGGAAGGCCTCCACCCGCTCGGCGGTGGCAGGCAACACCGGCTTCAGCATCGCCGTCAGCAGCCGGAATGCCTCCAGGCAGGTGGTGCAGACGTCGTGCAGGCGCTCGCTCAGGGCCGGGTCCTTGGCCAGCTCCCAGGGCTTGTTTTGATCCACGTAGGCGTTGACGCGGTCGGCCAGGGCCATGATGTCGCGCACGGCCTTGCCGTATTCGCGCTCGGCCCACAGCTGCGCCACCGCAGGCAGCGCGGCCTGCAGGGTGTCCAGCAGCGCCTCGCCGTCGGGCGAGATGGCGCCCAGTTGCCCGCCAAAGCGCTTGGTGATGAAGCCCGCCGCGCGCGAGGCGATGTTGACGTATTTGCCGACCAGGTCGCTGTTGACGCGAGCGACGAAATCGTCCGGGTTGAAGTCCACGTCCTCGACGTGCGGGTTGAGTTTGGCTGCCAGGTAGTAGCGCAGCCACTCGGGGTTGAGTCCCAGGCGCAGGTAGCGCATGGGGTCGATGCCGGTGCCGCGGCTCTTGCTCATCTTTTCGCCGCTGACCGTGATGAAGCCGTGCACGAAGACGTGCGCGGGCGTTTTGCGGCCCGAAAAATGCAACATGGCCGGCCAAAACAGCGTGTGAAAGTAGGTGATGTCCTTGCCGATGAAGTGGACCTGTTCCACTGCCGGGTCGGCCACGAACTCGTCGAAGCTCTGTGCGGTGCGCGACGGGGCGTGCCAGTGCTGCGCGGCCTGTCCCTTGTCGAAATGGTTTTTTAGGCTGGCCAGATACCCGATGGGAGCATCGAGCCAGACGTAGAAATATTTGCCCGGTGCGTCGGGGATTTCGATGCCGAAGTAAGGTGCGTCGCGGCTGATGTCCCAGTCGCTCAGTGCCCCGCCCGAGCCGTCACCCAGCCACTCGCGTATTTTGTTGACCACCTCGGGCTGCAGGCGCCCGGGGGTGCTGGTCCAGTCCTGCAGAAATTGCACGCAGCGCGGGTCGGACAGCTTGAAGAAGTAGTGCTCAGACTGGCGCAGCTCCGGCGTGGCGCCCGACAGCGCGGAGTACGGCTGGCGCAGCTCCGTGGGCGTGTAAACCGCGCCGCAGGCTTCACAGGCGTCACCATACTGATCCGCAGCACCGCAACGCGGGCACTGCCCTTTGATGTAGCGGTCGGGCAGGAACATGCCCTTGACCGGGTCGTAGAACTGCTCGATGGTGCGGGTCTCGATCAGTCCCGCCGCCTTGAGCGCCCGGTAGATGTCCTGCGCGAGCTGGTGGTTTTCGGGTGCGTCGGTGCTGTGCCAGTTGTCGAAGCGCACGTGAAAGCCGTCCAGGTAGGCCTGGCGGCCGGCGGCAATCTCGGCCACGAACTGCTGGGGCGTCTTGCCGGCCTTCTCCGCGGCGATCATGATCGGCGCGCCGTGCGCATCATCGGCGCCGACGAAATGCACCTCGTGCCCCAACAGCCGCTGGGTGCGCACCCAGATGTCGGCCTGGATGTATTCCATGATGTGGCCGATGTGAAAGTGGCCGTTGGCGTAGGGCAGGGCGGTGGTGACGAACAGTCGGCGCTGTGGCATGGGGCAGTCCTGTGACGGCGAACGGGGCCGGACCATCGGGCGGCCGGCAAGGGGCAAAGGTGACCCGTCGCGCAAGTCCGCGATTTTACTGAGGGCACTTCGCCGCCGCCGACGCGAAAATCGTGCCGCAGCGGCTAGACTGCACGGTTATCGGCCACACTGACCCGTTACCAGGAGACACCCGATCCATGAGTATCAACCCCGAAGTGCTGCAGCGCGCGCTGCAAACCGTCGTCGACCCCAACACCGGCAAGGATTTCGTTTCCACCAAGGCGCTGCGCAACCTGCAAATCAGCGGCGGTGATGTGGCGTTCGAGGTCGAGCTGGGCTACCCCGCGCGCAGCCAGTGGCCCGAGTTGCGGCGCGCGCTCATCGCGGCCGCCAAGGGCGTGCCCGGCGTGGACAACGTGTCGGTGCAGATCGTCACCCGCATCCAGGCCCATGCGGTGCAGCGTGGCGTGCAGCTGCTGCCGCAGGTCAAGAACGTCATCGCGGTGGCGTCCGGCAAGGGTGGCGTCGGCAAAAGCACCACCACCGTCAACCTGGCGCTGGCGCTGGCGGCGGAAGGGGCCCGTGTGGGTATCCTGGATGCCGACATCTATGGGCCCAGCCAGCCGATGATGATGGGCATCGAGGGGCGGCCGGAAAGCCTGGACGGCAAGACCATGGAGCCGCTGGAGAACTACGGCGTGCAGGTCATGTCGATTGGTTTTCTGGTGGACAAGGACGAGGCCATGATCTGGCGCGGCCCCATGGCCACCCAGGCGCTGGAGCAGCTGCTGCGGCAGACCAACTGGAAGGATTTGGACTACCTGCTGGTGGATATGCCACCGGGAACCGGCGACATCCAGCTCACGCTGTCGCAGCGCGTGCCGCTGACCGGGGCGGTGATCGTGACCACCCCGCAGGACATTGCCTTGCTCGACGCCCGCAAAGGCATCACGATGTTTCAGAAGGTGGGCGTGCCGATCCTGGGCATCGTGGAAAACATGGCCGTCTATTGCTGTCCGCAGTGCGGACACACGGAGCACATTTTTGGTGCCGACGGCGGCAAACGCATGGCCCAGGAGCTGGGCGCGGCCTACCTGGGCGCGCTGCCGCTGAACCGGCAGATCCGCGAGCAGGCCGACACCGGGCGCCCGACCGTGGTGGCCGACCCGGAGGGCGAGATCGCCAAGATATACGCTGCAGCGGCGCGGCAGGTGGCCATCGCAGTGGCGGCGCGCGCCAAGGACTATTCGGGTAAGTTTCCGACGATCACCATCAGTCGCGAGACGTAAATTTTCACGTTTCGGATGGAATGTAGAGGCAAGCACAAGGCAAGGGCCTGCGCCATCGGCCGCGCCACCCACACCCGCTTTTTGTGCTACACCCACGCGCACCGGCTGGTGTGGGATACTCCACTGCCATGAGCGAAGCCAGTCTGCGACAAGTACACATCATCGATCACCCGCTGGTGCAGCACAAGCTGACGCTGATGCGCCGCAAAGATACGAGCACCAAGACCTTTCGCCAGCTCATCCATGAATTGAGCGCCCTGCTGGCCTACGAGGTCACGCGGGACATGCCGATGCAGGAAATCGACGTCGAGACCCCGCTGGAAAAAACCACCGGTCGCGTCATCGATGGCAAGAAAACCGTGCTGGCGTCCATCCTGCGCGCGGGTAACGGGTTTCTGGACGGGATGCTGGAGGTGTTGCCCAGCGCGCGCGTGGGCCACATTGGCCTGTACCGTGACCCGCAGACCCTCAAGCCCGTGGAGTACTACTTCAAAATGCCCTCGGGCATGGAAGAGCGCGATGTCATCGTGCTCGACCCGATGCTGGCGACGGGCAACTCGGCCGTGGCGGCGGTGGATTTGCTCAAACGGTTGACGCCACGCTCCATTCGTTTCGTGTGCCTGGTGGCGTGCCCCGAAGGCATTGCCAACTTCCACGGCCATCACCCCGACGTGCCCATCTACACGCCGGCGGTGGATCGCGGGCTCAACGACCACGGCTACATCGTCCCGGGTCTCGGTGACGCGGGCGACCGTATCTTCGGAACCAAGTGAGCGCCGGGCCGGTCGTATCGGCGTGAATCCATCCACGGCTTACCCGTCCATGCTGCGCCCACCCTCAGCCTGGGCGCTGGGCTGGCGCGCGCTGTGGCGCGACTGGCGGGCCGGGGAGTTGACGGTGCTGGTGCTGGCGATCGCGCTGGCGGTGGCAGCGCTGACGGCCGTGGCTTTTTTTGCCGACCGCCTGCAGGGGGGGCTGCAACGCGACGCGCGGCAGTTGCTGGGGGGCGACGTGGTGCTGCGCAGCGACCATGCCTTGGCGACCGATTACGAGCAACAGGCACGAGCGCTCGGGCTGTCGGTGACGCGTCACTCGACCTTTCCAACCATGGCGCGCGCCGACGATGCCGACGGCGGCGAGGCGCGGCTGGTCTCGCTCAAGGCGGTGGCGCCCGGGTATCTGTTGCGGGGTGAGCTGCGCACCGCGCTGGACCCCGATGACCGCGTGGGCCAACCCGGCCCGGGTGTGCCTGCCCAGGGGGAGGCGTGGGTCGATGCCGCGCTGCTCGAAATGCTAGGGTTGCGCGTGGGCCAGCCCTTGTGGCTGGGTGAGCGGGTATTTCGCATCGCGCGCGTCATCGTGTTCGAACCCGACCGTGGCGCGGGTTTTTTGACCTTTGCGCCGCGGGTGTTGATCGCCGAGGCCGACCTAGAAGCCACGGGACTGGTCCAGCCGGCCAGCCGTATCCAATACCGGTTGGCCGTGGCAGGTGACGACGCGGCGGTGCGCCGCTTCGAGGCCTGGGCCAAGGCCCGCGTGGCCGCGGCAGGCGAGCGCGGCACCCAGATCGAGAGCGTGGAGTCGGGTCGCCCCGAGTTGCAGCAAACCCTGCGCCGGGCCGAGCAGTTTTTGAGCTTGGTGGCGCTGCTGACGGCGCTGCTGGCGGCGGTCGCGGTAGCGGTGACAGCGCGCCAGTATGCCCAGCGCCACTTGGATGATTGCGCCATGCTGCGCGTGCTGGGGTTGGCTCAAGGCACGATGGCGCGCTCGTATACCGTGGCGTTCGGCCTGGCCGGTCTGGCGGCGGCTGTCCTGGGCACGCTCATCGGGTGGGCGGTGCACTTCGTGTTCGTGTGGTGGCTGTCCGGCTTGCTGCAGGCCGACCTGCCGCTGCCGGGCTGGCGCCCCGTCGGGCTGGGGCTGGGTGTGGGGTTGACGTTGATGGCCGCGTTCGGGCTGCCGCCCGTGTTGCAACTGGCGCGGGTGCCGCCGCTGCGCGTCATCCGGCGCGACGTCGGCGGGGTGCGCGCCGCGTCCCTCGCGGTGCTCGTGGGCGGTGCGCTCGGGTTTGCGCTGTTGCTGCTCGTTGCCAGCGGCGACATCACGCTCGGGGGCATCGCGGTGGGTGGCTTTGCCGTGGCCGTAGCGGTGTTTGCCGGGGTGGCCTGGGGGGCGCTGTCGCTGCTGCGGGTGTTGGTGCGCGAATCGCACGCGCCGCGTTGGCTGGTGCTGGCGACACGCCAGATCACGGCCCGACCGGCCTACGCAGTGGTGCAGGTGGCCAGCCTGGCGGTGGGGCTGCTGGCGTTGCTGCTGCTGGTACTGCTGCGTACCGACCTCATCGACAGCTGGCGGCGCGCCACACCCCCGGACGCACCCAACCGCTTCGTTATCAATATCCAGCCCGATCAAGCCGAGGCATTCCGTGCTCATCTGCGCGAACACGGCGTGGCACGCTACGACTGGTACCCCATGGTGCGGGGGCGGCTGGTGGCCATCGACGGCCAACCAGTAAGGCCAGAGCAATTCCAGGGCGACCGCGCGCAGCGGCTGGTCGAGCGCGAGTTCAACCTGTCGTACAGCCGCGATTTGCCCACGCACAACCCACTGGCCGCTGGGCGCTGGCAGCCCGACGAAGCCGGTGCCATCAGTATCGAAACCGGGCTGGCCGACACACTGGGGCTGCGCTTGGGCCAGCGCCTGACCTTCGACATTGCGGGCGTGGCGCACGAGGCGCGCATCACGAGCCTGCGCAAGGTGGACTGGGCGTCGATGCACGTCAACTTCTTTGCGCTCTTTCCGGTCGCAGCCATGCCGGGCGACGTCCCCTATACGTACATCGCGGCCTTTCGCGCCCCCGAGCAGGCGGGCTTCGATCGCGAGCTGTTGCGGCGCTTTCCCAACGTGACCAATGTGGACACGAGCGCCGCCGTGGCCCAGGTGCAGCGCGTGCTGGGGCAGGTGATCCGCGCGGTGGAGTTTTTGTTTGCTTTCAGCCTGGCGGCAGGCGTGGTGGTGCTGCTGGCGACGGTGGGGGCCACGCGTGCCGAGCGCGAGCGCGACTACGCCATTTTGCGTGCGCTGGGGGCGCAGTCGGCCGTGTTGCGCCGTGTGCAGCGGGCCGAGCTGTTGGGTGTGGGGGCACTCGCTGGGCTGCTCGCGTCGGGCGTGGCGGTCGTCGTCGGCTGGGCGCTGGCGCGGTTCGTCTTTGACTTCGAGTGGCGCGTTTCCGTCTGGGTGCCGTTGGCCGGCATCGGCGCTGGTGCCGCCCTGGCGCTGCTGGCTGGGTGGTGGACGCTGCGCGGCGTCTTGCGCACGCCGGTGGTGCAAACCCTGCGCCGCGCGGCGCTGTGAAGCGGGCTGCGGCGCCGTGGCCCCCGCCGTTACGCCCGGTGGTGTCCCCCGGCGCGCAGCAAGACGATCAGCGCACCCGCGCCACCGTCGGCTGGCCGCGCCTGGACGAAGGCCAGGACCTCACTCTTTTGCACCAGCCAGCTGTGCACGCGCCCTTTGAGCACGGGCGTCTTGCCGGGCGAGCCCAACCCCTTGCCGTGCACCACGCGTATGCAGCGCAGTCCCCGCCGCTGGGCTTCGCGCACGAACGTGGCCAGTTGCGTGCGCGCCTCGTCGGTGCGCAGGCCATGCAAATCGATCTCTGCCTGAATCGACCAATGCCCCAGGCGCAGGCGTCTGACCACGTCTGGCCCGATGCCGGGGCGGCGAAAGCTCAAGTGTTCGTCCGTGTGCAGCAGGGTTTCGACGTCGAAGCCGTCGCTGAGTGCTTCGTGCATCACGGCACGCTCGTCGGCCTGGCGCTGCTGCGGCACCGGGCGCGGCCGAGGGCGTTGCAGCTCCACGCGACCGTGCGGCGCGAGTCGCTGCACAGGGCCGACCGCACGCTCGAACAACAGCCGCTCGCGCTGGGCGCGCTCCTCGGCCTCGCGGCGGGCGGCCTCGGCGGCGGCGCGCGCAGCCGCGGCTTGCGCCGCGCGTTGCGTCATCACTTGATGAATTTGCCGCAGTTCGGCCAGTGTTCGCACTTTCATCGCGGTGCCGATTGTGGGCCAAGCGACCCGGCCGCGCCGGGGGCAGCCGAATCAGACCAGGCCGCGCTCGGCCATCGAGGTGCAGCCCGCGCGCGTGACGATGAAGTGATCCAGCACCCGGATGTCCAACAGCGCCAGCGCCGCCTTGAGGTTGCGTGTGAGCGCTTCGTCCGCGCGCGAGGGCTCGGCCGCCCCGCTGGGGTGGTTGTGCGCCAGCACCACGGCCGCCGCTCCATGGTGCAGTGCCCGCAGCGCCACCTCGCGCGGATAGACGCTGGTCTGGTCCAGGGTGCCGCGAAACAGCTCCTCCAGCGCGATCAGCCGGTGCTGCGTGTCCAGAAACAGCACCGCAAACACCTCGTGCGGCCGGTGTGCCAGTTGCAGCCGCAGCACGTCGGCCACCGCGGTGGGGGAGTCCAACACCGGCCGCTCGCGCAGGCGCTGGGCCAGCGCGCGACGCACCATCTCGGTCACCGCCAGCAGCTCGGCCCGCTTGGCCGGGCCCAGGCCCTTGATAGCGGCGAGCTGCTCGGGTGTGGCCTGCAGCAGCGCGGCCAGACCGCCAAAGCGCTCCAACAGACGATGAGCAAACGGTAGCACCGATTGGCCCGCGACGCCGGTGCGCAGCAGCAGCGCCAGCAGTTCGGCATCGGCCAGTGCCTGCGGGCCGCGGCTGAGCAATTTTTCTCGGGGTCGAGCGTCTGGTGGCAGTTCGCGCACTGGGGTTCCTCCCTGTTTTCTACAATGGCGATTTTGGCCCACCATCATGCCCGTCGTCGAGCCCGGTTCCTTTCTAACGCTGCACTACCGCCTGTCCGGCCCGGACGGCGCGGTATTCATCGACACGTTTGCCGCCCAACCCGCGACCCTGTCGCTGGGCGCGGGGGAACTGGCCCCGGCGCTGGAGCAGCGGCTGCTGGGATTGGCCGAGGGCGAGCACGCCACGTTCGAGCTGCCCGCGGGCGAAGCGTTCGGCCCGCGCCAACCCGAGATGCTGCAGTGGGTCTCGCGCAAGCTGCTCGACGAGCTGGGCGACCCGAGCGAGCACTACGCCGTTGGCGACGTGGTGCAGTTTCCCACCCCAGATGGGGCGGGACAGTATGCCGGCGTCGTGCGCGAGGTGCGTGGCGACGGCGCCGTGCTGTTCGATTTCAACCATCCGCTCGCCGGTCAGCCGGTGCGGTTTGAGGTCCACATCATCGGGGTGTTGTGATGGGGGCGGTCGTACAGGAAGTGCTGCTGGCCGAGCCGCGCGGGTTTTGCGCCGGGGTGGATCGCGCCATCGAGATCGTCGAGCGCGCGCTGGCCAAGTTTGGCGCGCCCATCTACGTGCGGCACGAGATCGTGCACAACCGCCATGTGGTCGACGACCTGCGCCAGCGTGGCGCCGTCTTCATCGAAGACCTGGCCGATGTGCCAGCCGGTGCGGTGCTCGTCTTCAGCGCGCACGGCGTCAGCCGCGCCGTGCAGGCCGAGGCCGAACGGCGCGGCTTTCGCATCTTCGACGCCACCTGCCCGCTGGTGACCAAAGTGCACGTGGAGGTGGCCAAGCTGCGCCGCGAGGGCTACGAGTTCATCCTCATCGGTCACGCGGGTCACCCGGAGGTCGAAGGCACGATGGGCCAACTCGACGGCGGCATTCACCTGGTTGAGTCGGTGGCCGACGTCGCACGCGTGCAGCCCGCGCAGACCGAGCGCCTGGCGGTGGTGACGCAAACCACGCTCAGTGTGGACGACACGGCCGAGATTCTGGCCGCGGTGCGTGCGCGCTTTCCGAACCTGCGCGAGCCCAAGCAGCAAGACATCTGCTACGCGACACAGAACCGGCAAGATGCCGTCAAGGCGCTGGCACGCCAGGTGGACGTGGTCATCGTGGTGGGCAGCCCGAGCAGCTCCAACACCAACCGCCTGCGCGAGCTGGCCGAGCGCCTGGGCGTGCCCACCTACATGGTGGACGATGCCTCCGAGCTGCGCGACGCATGGTTCGCGCACGCCCCGCGCGTGGGTGTCACGGCCGGGGCCTCGGCCCCGGAAGCGCTGGTGCAGGGCGTCGTGCAGCGCCTCAAGGGGCTGGGTGCCACTGCCGTGCGGCGCATGGACGGACCGGTGGAGACGATGCGCTTTCCGCTGCCCAAGGGGCTCAAGATTGGCGACGACGCCCGGGCGGGGTAAGGCGGGGGCGGTGGCTCACGCCGGTCGCGGCGAGGTGTTCCGCTTGGGTCAGGCGCACCACGCGGCCGACACTGCCTCGGCCTGCGCCAACACCTGCTGGACGGCGGCATCCTGCAAATCGGGCGGGTAGCCATATTTGCGCAGAATGCGCTTGACCAGCACCCGCAAGCGGGCGCGGGCGGATTCGCGACGCGCCCAGTCCACGGTGATGTTGTCGCGCAGCTTCATCAACAGCTCGTGGGCGATCACGCGCAGCTTGGCATCGCCCATCACCTCGACGGCGCTGCGGTTTTCTGCCAGGGCCTCGTAAAAGGCCTGCTCCTCTGGGGTGAGTCCCTGTTCCTCGCCGCGCGCCTGCGCAGCGCGCAGATCGCGGGCCATGGCGATGAGCTCCTGCAGCACCTCGGCCGTGGTGATGGCGTTGCTGTGGTAACGCGCCACCGCCTGCTCCAGCCGCTCCGAGAACGCCCGTGCCTGCACCACGTGGGTGCGGGCACGGGCGCGGATCGTGTCGGCCAGCAGTTTGCGCAGCGCCTCCAGCGCCAGGTTCTTTTTCTCCATCTGCTGCACTTCGGCGAGGAATTCATCCGAGAGGATGGAGATATCGGGGTTCTTGATGCCCACCGCCTTCAAGATATCGACGATCTCGGTCGAGACCACCGCCCGGCTGACGATCTGCTGGATCGCCAACTCGCGCTCCCGTTGGCTGATGCCAGAGCCCGAGCCGCTCTTGACCAGCGCGGCACGGATGGCCTGGAAGAAGCCGACTTCCTCGCGGATGGCGCGGGCCTCATCCGAGGCCGCGGCCAGGGCAAACGCCTTGGACAAGGCCAGCACCGCGTCGGGGAAGCGCCGCAGCGCCGCTTTCTTGCCCTCGGGCGTGTGCTCTTGTGCGACCCATCGATGCTGCTGATCCAGAATCCACTCGATGGCCCCCGCCAGCACCGCCAGCCGCGCCTGCGGCGTGCCGGTGAGTGCTGGGTGGTAGTCGAACCCGTGGAACATGGCGCGCACAATCTCCACCTTCTCCAGCAGTACCGCGACCGCTTCGGCCTCGTCGATGCCGGTTTGTTCGCGGTCGCGCGGCGAATACTGCGCCAGCGCGTTTTTCAGGTTCTGCGCAATGCCGATGTAATCGACGATCAAGCCGGCGGGCTTGTCGCGAAAGACGCGGTTTACCCGCGCGATGGCCTGCATCAGCCCGTGGCCACGCATGGGCTTGTCCACATACATCGTGTGCATGCACGGCGCATCGAAGCCGGTCAGCCACATATCGCGCACGATCACGAGCTTCAAGGGGTCGTTCGGATCGCGCGCACGCTTGGCCAGCAAATCCCGCCGCGCCTTGTTGCCGATGTGCCGCTGCCACTCGGGCGGGTCGCTCGCCGCGCCCGTCATCACGATCTTCACCACGCCGGCGTTGTCATCGTCGCTGTGCCAGTCCGGGCGCAGCCTGATGATCGCGTCATAGAGCTTGACGCAGATGCGCCGGCTCATGCAGACGATCATCGCCTTGCCGTCGAGCGCGGCGACGCGGTCTTCGAAGTGGCGCACGATGTCCTCGGCCACCAGCCGCAGGCGCTTGTCGGCCCCCACCAGCGCTTCCACCGTGGCCCATTTTTGCTTGACGCGCTCGCGGGTCGGCTCTTCCTCGTCTTCGAGCAGGTCCTCGATTTCCGCATCGATCTTCGGCTTTTCGTCCTCGGCGAGTTCGATGCGTGCCAGCCGCGACTCGTAGTAGATCGGCACCGTCGCGCCGTCCTCGACCGCGCGGCTGATGTCGTAGATGTCGATGTAGTGGCCGAACACCGCCGGGGTGTTGACGTCCGCCGCCTCGATCGGCGTGCCGGTAAAGCCGATGAAGGATGCGTTCGGCAGCGCATCGCGCAGGTATTTGGCAAAGCCGTAGGAGACTTCGCCCGTCTTGGCGTCCACCTTGGCTTTGAAGCCGTATTGGCTGCGATGCGCTTCATCCGCGATCACGACCACATTGCGGCGCGTGGTGAGCGGCCCGTTGATCTCGCCGAACTTCTGTAGCGTCGTGAAAATCACCCCGCCCGAGGCGCGATTCAGCAGTTCCTTCAGGTGTTCGCGCCCCTCGGCCTGCACCGGCGTCTGCCGGATCAAATCGCGGCACATCGAGAAGGTCGAAAAGAGTTGGTCGTCCAGATCGTTGCGGTCGGTCAGCACCACCAGCGTGGGGTTTTCCAGTGCCGGGTGTTTGACCAACTGCCCCGCATAGAACGCCATCAACAGGCTTTTGCCGGAGCCTTGGGTGTGCCAGATGACACCGACGCGGCGGTCGCCCGGGCGTTGATCCTTGACCGAAGGCAGGCCATAGCGGGCCGGGTCTTCCCGCACAAGGTTCGCGGGCGGCATCGCGCGGATGGTTTGCTCCACCGCCTTCTTGACCGCATGGAACTGGTGGTAGCCGGCGATGATCTTCACCAGCCCCGCGCCGGTCTTGGCAAATACCGTGAAATCGCGCAGCAGATCGAGCAGGCGGCGATGCTCGAACACGCCTTCAATCAATGTCGAAAGTTCCGGCGCCCCTTTCGGGGCAACGTCCGTGCCGTCGGTGGTGCGCCACGGCATGAAGCGCTCGAAATCGGCCGAGAGTGACCCGACCCGGGCGGCGATGCCATCGGACGCCACCAGCAGCGCGTTGGTGTGAAACAGCGGCGGAATCTGCTGCTTGTAGGTCTGCAACTGGTGGAACGCGCCCAGGAGCGTTGCGTTTTCGCTGCCCGGCGCTTTGAGCTCGATCACCGCCAGCGGCAGGCCGTTGACGAACACCACCACGTCGGGTCGCCGCTTGTGCTGGCCGTGGATCACCACGAACTGGCGCACCGCCAGCCAGTCGTTGCGCTCTGGGCGCTCGAAGTCAATGAGCGCGACCTTGCCTGCCGTCAGCGTGCCATCCTCGGCGTAATACTCGACGTCCACGCCCTCCGTCATCAGCCTGTGCAGGCGGCGGTTTTCTTCGAGCAGCGAGGGCCGTTCCGACTGCGTCACCTTGCGGATCGCCTCCTGCCGCGCCGCCAGTGGCAGGTCGGGGTTGAGCCGCGCGACAGCGTCCTCGAATCGCTTCCGGAGCACGACCTCATCGTGACTCTCCCGCTCCGGCCGGCGTCCATCGGGGCCGATGTCCTCCTCGCGCTCGACGGCGTACCCCAGCGCGTGCAGCTGCTCCATCAGCGCGGATTCGAGGGCGGCTTCCGACAGAAACGCCATTACGGTTCTCCTTGCGTGACCGGCAACGCCAGCATGTTTTCGATCAGGCGGATCATCACGTCCTTGTTCTTGGCGTCCGATTCGGCCACCAGCAGCGCGAGCGCGGCCAGACCCACGTCGTTGATCACCGGCTCGCCCGCGCGGATCAGCCGCCCGTTGCGGGCCAGAAAATCGACGAACAAAAACGCCCCGGTGCGCTTGTTGCCGTCGGAGAACGGGTGGTTTTTGATCACGAAATAGAGCAGATGCGCCGCCTTGGTCTCCACCGTGGGGTAGGCCGGCTCGCCAAACACCGTCTGCTCCAGGTTGCCCAGAATCGCCGCGAAGGCATCGCCCCGCTCGCGCCCGAACAGGTCGGAGGCCTCGCCGCGTGCCATCAGGTCGGCCTTGAGCCGCGCAATCGCGGCGCGGGCTTCGTCCAGCGTGGGCAACACGCCGCCGGGGCTGCCCTGGGGTTCGGCCAGCAGCCCTTCGTCATAGCGCTGCAGCCACAGAAAGGTCTGCGTGTAGCGGGCGATCACGTCCACCAGCCCGCGCCCCTGATCGGCGGTGAGGGCCTCGCCGGCGGCGGCCTTTTTCACCAGTTGCAACGCGGCCTCCAGCTCGGCGGCGTTGCGCTCGAAGCGCGCGCGGTCGAGCGAAAACCCGCGGGTGAGGTGCTCGCGCAACACGCGCGTGGCCCACTGGCGGAAGCGCGTGGCGCGCGTGGAGTTCACCCGGTAGCCGACCGAGATGATGGCGTCGAGGTTGTAGTACTCGATCTCCCGCACCACCTCGCGTTCGCCCTCCCGTTGAACTGTTGCATTTTTTGCAACGGTTGCCGCACGCTCCAGCTCGCCACTGGCAAAGATCGCCTTCAGGTGCCGCGAGATAACCGACTTGTCGCGCCCGAACAGCTCCGCCAGTTGCTGAAGGCTCAACCAAACGCTTTCGCGCTCGACGCGCACCTCGACGCGCGCCTCGCCGCCTTCGTAAATCACCACCTGGTTATCGGCTTTCACAATCCGCGCTCCTTCAGGAAGGCTTCGGCATCTTTCACCCGCAATTCGCCGGAGATGAGCTTGGGCAGCAGGGTGTCGCGCAGTTGGGCGAGGGTAGCGATTGTCTCCGCATTGGTCTTAATTCTCCTGAACGCAGGAGTGACAACACGCGAGAAAGCGTTCCATCTCTTGCGTCTCTTGCGTGGGCTTGAGCAGGGCTTACTGGGTGTGGAAACTTTCCACCACCACGCGACACACCACCTCGACCACAGCTTTGGCGCAGTCGACGCACGCATCTTTGCTCGGCTCCAGATTGCGCTCCATCGCCTCGAAGGTCTGGTGCAGCATCGGCGCATCGCGCCAATGGGCACAGGCCACGCGGATGCCAGGGAACCAATCCGAGTCGCGACCCGAAGACATATCACCGTTCCCCCGCCAAACTCGCCAAGGCTGCCTTCAGCACCTGGAAGCAAACCTTGGCTGTGTGCTGATCGGGCGTAAACCGCGACGCCATCTGCTCATAGGGGTGAATGAAATTCCGGAAGTCCCGCAGCCCGTGGCTGAACTTCTTTACGTCCAGCTTGAGCAGGCCGACGTCATGAGCCACATCAATGAGTTGCGCAAGACTCCATTCATGAAAGGGCTTGACCTTGCCTTCTGGGGTCTTCGGACTACTCGGACAACGATTGAATTTTTCCGGGTGCTGTTGGGCGGCACCAAGTAGCACGCCTTCAAGAACGCTTCCGCACAGAAATATCACCGCGAGGGGAGCGCCTGCGGCCAGTGCCTTTCGCACCTCTTCAAGCCTGGCTTCGATGACGTCCGCTACCTGCGCTTCCACGGGGAGCTTGTGCAGATTGGGGATGATGAATTCCCGGTTCAAGAAGCTATCGACCGTTTCGGCTGCCGCAGTAGTCGCTGTACCTCCGTACAGCCGGGCTACGATCGCTTGGCATTTCTCCAAAACGGCGTGATCGGGCGTTCTGCCATTGAGTTCACAGTACGCCGTGTAGGAGGCGAGCATTTCCGATAACACGGGCGCGACCACGGCATCGGGTTCCTGATCCCAGAAGGCCCGCATCTTCTTGGCCTTCGATGTTCCGTACGTCTGGTATCTCTGGCTGTGGATATCGATCTTGTGGCGCTTGAAAAATTCAGCGAACGTCGCGTCAGTGTAGTCGAGTACCCACCCACCCTGCATGTCGAGAATTTTTTCGAGGTAGCGCTTTTCGATATCCGTCAGACTGCTCATCCGTTCAAGCCCCTTTCTTTCAGGAAGGTCTCGGCATCCTCAACCCTAATCTCACCAGAGATCAGCTTGGGCAATAGGGCGTCGCGTAGGGCGGCGAGGGTGCGGGATTCATGGATGCCGGTAACAATCCGTTCGACCAATGGCTGAACCAGGTCCGTGAACGCAGTCGCTACGGGACCTGGCGGCAACACAACTTCGTAGCGCGCCATATCCGCCCAGCTTGTCCGCGGCATCTTCGTGCCCGTCGAGCCAGCATTTGTGTACTCCACGAACTCGACGCTTGAAACATGGCCGAGAGCAAACCCAAACCACTCTCTGGACCGTGGCGCCGCTACGACGATGTCGGTGGAGCAGACCCCATCGATTGGTGCCACTCCGACCTTGTGGAAGTAGTTGTCCCTGATTTATTCATTTCAAGCCGAGCGCAGCGAGTTTGATACCAGCTGTGAGCGAGCTGCTCGGATGGTTACGAGCCATCCAGCCTGAGCGACGACCAAGGCCAACGCTGCGCGC
>Ga0308017_1000148_pt1 | contig 22888 bp, 19 predicted proteins | sample Neamet280_FD_203145 | JGI IMG/M metagenome (GOLD analysis project Ga0308017, IMG submission 203145) | Marine microbial communities from water near the shore, Antarctic Ocean - #280 | ecosystem: Environmental > Aquatic > Marine > Unclassified | place: Southern Ocean | collected 2014-10-01
TGTTTAAATAGGCGTAATTCCAAAGGAGTTTCTCCACATGCTCCATTCTGTATTTATACCCTTTGAACAAACCTTCATCGGGAATAAAAGTCACCTTCGTACCGTTGCGCTTTGTCGTGGACTCTAGATCTCTGTCCTCTTGAAGCTCACCCAATGCGAATGTCGCAGTTTTTGATTCTCCTTCTCTAAAACTGTCCACCTGAAAAGAAGATGAAAGCGCATTGACGGCCTTCGTTCCTACCCCGTTTAGTCCGACAGTTTTCTTAAAAGCACGCGAATCATACTTGCCTCCAGTATTGATTTTCGACACACAATCAACCACTTTTCCGAGTGGAATACCTCTTCCGTAATCACGAACTCTCACCTCGCCATTGCGAATCCCTACTTCGATACTCTTGCCATTGCCCATCGTGTACTCATCGACACTGTTGTCAATCACCTCTTTGAGTAGCACATAAATGCCATCATCGGAGTCTTTGCCGTCACCGACTTTTCCAATGTACATCCCCGGGCGCATACGAATATGCTCCTTCCACGAGAGTGAACGGATGTTGTCTTCTGTATAGCTTACTTGTTCTGCCATTAAGCAGCACAAGTTATTGCTTTTCTTTTGCGAAGTCCCTTTTTATTGCTAGACTTTTTCCACATTTCACACAACGTTTTTAACCACTTTTCTTTCCTAACTTGCAAAGTTCAAACAATTAATATATTACACACGATGTCATCAGCGATTCGCAACCTTCAACCATCAGCTCTTTGGAATAGATTTGCAGACTTAAATGAAATACCAAGACCCTCAAAACACGAAGAAAAAGTGTGTGCGTGGCTTATGCAATGGGCTAAGGACCATGGTCTTGAAGCTTGGCAAGACGACGTTAAAAACGTGTTTATGAAAAAGCCGGCCACACAAGGAATGGAAGACAGGCAGACGGTGGTTCTGCAAAGTCACGTGGACATGGTGTGCCAAAAAAACAATGACACGGAGTTCGATTTTATGACGCAAGGAATAAAAATGGTCGTCGACGGAGATTGGGTTCGCGCTGAAGGAACAACTCTGGGGTCTGACAATGGCATCGGTGTCGCAACGATATTGGCCACACTAGAAAGCAATGACATCCCACACCCACCTCTTGAAGCATTGTTTACAATCGATGAGGAAACAGGGATGACTGGTGCGCTCGGTTTGAAGGCGGGACACTTAGAAGCAACAATACTACTCAACCTCGATACAGAGGACGATGACGAGATCAGTATTGGCTGTGCAGGTGGGGTTGACATTACATCAAAAGGCACTTACAAGCCAGAAGACACAATTACAGAAGGCACTACAGGGCTGAGAATAATTGTAAAAGGAGGTGCAGGTGGCCACAGCGGAATGGACATTCACAAGGGCATTGCCAATGCGAACAAGCTGATCAACCGTGTCTTGTTAGAAGCGATCGAATCCGTAGACATCCGTGTGAGCGAAATACAAGGAGGTGGTCTTCGAAATGCGATTCCTCGTGAGGCTCAAGCACTTATTGTCGTCTCTGAACAGGATATGAAAGCCCTTGAAGAGGCCATCAACACTACAAAAGCGGATATCACCGCTGAATACAAAACGACGGATCCACACCTCAACATCAGTTGGGAGCGTGAGCAGACACCTATTCAAGCACTCCCCGAGGACGTGCAGAATGTACTTCTTCTCGCAATTCAGACGTGTCCAGTGGGGATTCACCGCATGAGTCCAGATATAGAAGGCTTGGTCCAAACCTCAAACAACATCGCTCGTGTAGAAGTTGGTGGTGGTGATGTGAATATCCAATGTCTCAACAGATCCTCCGTAGATTCCGAAAAGGGAGATCATGCCAGATCGATTGAGGCTGCATTTACAATCGCAGGCCTTACTTCAGAAAGAGGAGGCTCCTACCCTGGATGGACGCCAAACCCCTCTTCATCTACTGTAGAGATGTTGCGCAAATTATATGTTGAACGCTACAAAGAAGATCCAAAAGTTATGGCATGTCACGCAGGGCTTGAGTGTGGTATTCTAGGCACAAACTATCCGAAAATGGACATGGCATCGTTCGGCCCCAATATCCGTAGAGCACACTCACCTGACGAGTGTTGCCAGATTTCTTCAGTCCAAAAGTTTTGGGATTTCTATCTCGCGGCACTAACTCGCATCCCTAAGCGTTAATCACTACAACCATGTCAAAACGCCCCCTTATACTCATCACAAATGACGACGGAATCACTTCTGCAGGCATCTGTGCGCTTGCAGAAGCAGTCGCAGACCTCGGAGAAGTCCATGTGGTGGCACCTGACAGCCCCCAATCTGGCATGGGACACGCTGTTACGATTGGAGAAATCCTCAGAATAAAACCTGCATACTTTCCCATTAAGGGAATAAGTGCTCACAGCACATCTGGGACACCCGTAGATTGCGTTAAACTTGCGATTTACAAGATTCTTAATCGCAAACCAGATCTCTTGCTTTCCGGCATCAATCATGGAAGCAACAGCTCTATCAATGTGATCTACTCAGGCACGATGTCTGCGGCCGTAGAAGGTGCTGTCGAAAATATACCTGCCATCGGCTTTTCTCTTCTTGATCACGCTGCTGATGCAGATTTCACCGCAGCAAAAAAGATTGCGCGCCAAATGGCGAAAGAAGTATTGAAGCGGGGCCTCCCGTCTGGCACATGTCTCAATGTGAACATTCCAAAGCTGCCACTCAAAGATCTGAAAGGCATCAAAGTTTGCAGACAGGCAGCTGGGTTTTGGAAGGATGCCTTCGAAGAGCGAACAGCACCCAACCACGAAACATACTATTGGCTTACGGGAGAGTTCACAAATCCCGACCTGGGAGAGGACACAGATGAATGGGCACTGTCAAACGGGTACGCATCGGTTGTCCCGACGCAGTTCGACCTTACAGCGCATCACGCGATTTCTGAACTCAACAGCTGGGGGCTCAAATGAAGCAATTCCTCAATACAATCGTGGGAGGAATCCTCTCAGGAGTGTTAGGTACATTCTTCGGATTCCTTATTCTAGGGGCTTACTGGTCATATTCAAATGCTGTAGATCTAAATTACTTTATCGAAAACATTGCTGCCAAATCTTTGCTCTACAGAGACAGCATGCTTACGCTTAGCACACTGTTTAATGTGGCGGTGTTCTACATCGGCATTAAAGCTGAATGGTGGAAGTTTTGTCGCGGCATCTTAATGGTCATTATGGCATGTGTTCCACTGATCATTTGGTTTCAAATGCAAGCAGGGATTTCTTGAAGAAAGTATTTTTCATAGCGGGAGAAGCCTCAGGCGATATTTACGGGGGGCTTATCGCCCACGAAATGTCAAACCTGTCAAGCCAGTCAAACATAGGTCGCATTGAAATGCGGGGATGGGGAGGAAATCAAATGACAGATGCTGGCGTTGAGGTGACGACCCATTACCGTGAGTTGGCGTATATGGGAGTTTGGGAAGTCGTCTCGAATCTGGGTACTATTTTAGGCAACTTAAAGAAGTGCTGGGAAGAAATCGAGGCGTTCAAACCAGACGCGATTGTCCTCGTAGATTTCCCTGGATTTAATATGCGTATTGCACGAAAGGCGGCGAATGCCAAATGGGGTGATGTAAAAGTTTTTCAGGTTGTGGCGCCTCAGGTTTGGGCTTGGAAAAAGGGGCGAATAAAAAACCTTGCGCGCGACTACACCGCTGTATTTCCTGTTCTGCCATTTGAACACAACCTGCTCATCGCTGGAGGGGTACAATCCATCTACTGCGGACACCCCCTTCTCGACGCACTTTCTACAAATCAAGACAAGACACCACCCGCACCAACCAAGCCTGTCCTCGCACTCCTACCCGGCTCACGGAAGCAAGAACTCAATAAAATGCTGCCTGTACTTCTTGAAGTCGCAAAGCAATTCCCTGAGATGGAGGCTGTGATCGCAGGCGCACCGGGTGCCGCAGACACCTTATATATTCAGGCTCGGGAAGCTGGAGTGAACGTTGTATTTGGCCAAACCCGGAATCTGCTTAAGACGGCTGATTTCGCAGTGATTACTTCAGGTACAGCTACACTTGAAGCGGCACTTCTAAATACCCCGCACGTTTTGGTATACAAAACGAGTGCGCTCACATATGCAATCGCGAAGCTGCTCGTCAAAGTTAAGTTTATTGGGCTGACAAACTTAATCCTCAACCGCGAGGTCGTCGCCGAACTTATACAAGGACGCTGCACTGCAGAAAATATTGCGAAAGAAATTCACTCCATAGAATTCTCAACGCAAACACAAGCTTTTACTGAATTAAGAACAGCTTTGGGACAAACTGGAGCATCCGAAAGAATCGCGCGAAAAATGTTAGAAATTATCTCCGTCCACCATCCTTCCTAGGGAACCAAGGACAGAGCCCTCACCTTTAGATTTACCTCCTTGACTTGGGGCTGAGCGAAGAATACGATCCGCAAGACGGCTGAATGGCAGCGTTTGTAAGTAGACCGTTCCTGTGCCTTGAAGCGTTGCGAGAAAAAGACCTTCTCCCCCAAACAACATCGATTTGAGACCGCCAGCCCTTTCAATACTGTAATCGATATTTCCGGTAAAACCGACGATGCATCCGGTATCGACCCTGAGCTTATTTCCGTTGAGCTGCTTTTCGACGATCGTACCGCCTGCGTGGAGGAAGGCCAAACCGTCTCCAATAAGCTTCTGGAGAATGAATCCTTCACCGCCAAAAAAGCCAGCGCCTAGTTTTTTAGTAAAAGTAATGGTGATTTCTGTTCCTTTTGCCGCACATAGGAAGGCGTCTTTTTGGCAAATAATATTGCCTCCTACTTTAGATAAATCAACAGGCAGAATCTTACCTGGATAGGGCGAAGCAAATGCAACACATCTCTTTCCTACTCCCTGATTTGTAAAGTGTGTGAGGAAAAGTGATTCTCCAGTCAGCAATCTCTTTCCAACCCCTAAGATTTTACCAAAGAACCCACTATTTGGCTTTGACCCATCACCCAGCATCGCTTCGAATTCAATGCCTTCCTCCATCCAATTCATCCCACCCGCTTCAGCAACGATTGTTTCCTGAGGGTCTAATTCTATTTCAACTGCCTGGAGATCGTCTCCATAAATTTTAAAGTCTACTTCGTGGGAATTCATGTGGTTACGTTTTTGAGATCAAAGCCCCTTTAATTCGTGGTTTCTGGGGTACGTTACCGAAATGATAACTGACACGTCTTTGCGTTCATTAGGTGCCAACATGAGCGGGAATATGACTTCGTGATTTAACAGATCTACCCTCCCGCCATCAGACACCTCAACAAGAACTTCTATGTCACCGTCATTCGATCTTGCATATGGGATTGCATCTACAAGATCTACGGATATAGAGTCTGATTGAAAGTTCTCCACCGCGAGCACCCAAGTTGAGACGACTTTTTTACGGCTTAAAAAAGAAGATTTTGAATCTTTCTGAGACAATTCGCGAGAGCACAAAACATTTGGGTTTGCTCCTAGAGAGAGGACTAGCGTATCACCTATCACAGGCAGGTCAAGTAAAACACTACCTAGATATGAGTTCTCTGCGATGATCTGCGCTTTGCCTTCCATGAGTTTTTTTCCTGACCAATCTTTAATGCGTGCTGTAGTATAAGCCTCCGTGTTGATCGCTGGAGCAGCGAAGTACCTTACTTCTCCCTCTAGATAAAACGCATCTATTTCAACCCTACTTGGCGTGCCATCTCCCGAGATCACTGAAGACGTTTCTAGTTCAAATCTGTGGCGGGTTTTGCCCACAAAAGAAACATCATCTTGAATTTCTACCTCGTAATCGAGATCCATCCGTCGATTTGCCAACATCCCACGATTCGACTTGGAGTAGGAAGACAACCTCGGTGAAGAAGAAGCATCCAGGACCCATTCATCAAAAGGACGTGGCATCAGAGAGCCTGAGGGGCGGCCTGAAACAAGTGTTATAGGGGAAGCACTCCAAGGTAGGCCAGAGGTTTGGGCGACAGAAGCAAAACGCTTCACCAGGATTCCGTCAGATGAGAAATTCACCTCATACTCAGGTGACCAATGCGCCGAGGGAGAGAGGTATTTAATCGAGAGCGCCATGTCATTTTTAAAAATAATGGCGTTCTTAAGCTTCATCGTCAATACGCCCTCTTGTTCAGCGTGGATCATATAAAGCGCACTTTCGCGTGCTTTTAGATTTGTTAATTCAATGTCTAAAGCCTCTATGTCGAGAGTTACGTCAAGCATCTCCAGGGACAGTGCTTGATTGCGATTCCGCAAAAAATCAGCCATCTCGATCACATCGTCAACCAAAAGAACTTCTTGCGTACTACCTATACTCCTGTTTGCGGCTAGAAATGTCTGCTCCTCATTGAGGGTGTGCAAAATAGACGCTTGCATTCTTCGTTGTAAATCAACGATGCCGATACTGTCCTTAATGTTGTTAATCTCGATAGCGCGAGACGTGGGACGAGATTTTGATTCAAAATGAAGCGATTCTACAGACGTGCCGTTTGGTAAATTTATAGAGAGGGACCCGAGAACCAAATCAGATGCAAGACCCCGAACGACAAACGTTTCATGTACTTTATCTATCTGAATGGATGAGGAGTGTTCAACAATCGCACCCTCTTGATGGACTTCAACTGAAGTTATAGGCATCACGATCTCTTCCTGAGAAAACAAGGATGAAGAGGCAAAGAGCACGGGAAATAGTAACAGCGTAAATTTCATGAGGTTAATGTACGATTGTCGAGGTCAGTTACAGAACACGGTATCCACTGATGCAGAATAAGCGATCCACCATCCAAGTCCGCCATCTATATTAGACGCTACGTTTGTAGGAGGTGCGAATGGGTTACCTTGAGCTGAGACGGAAGACTCAAACGTCATTACAGCAGAAAAGGCCGCCTTGTCAATTGATTCAAGACGAACAAGAACGGTGTCGCCCGTTTTCCAAAACCCAGCTTCACCTTCAGGCTCAGTATCGAAATCTGCAGAATATCTAAAGGCCAGAAATTCGAAGGGCACCCCATTTCCGAAACTGTCATCCCAGGCGGAACCCAGAGGATAAATAAATGAGGGGTCCTTACTTACTCTTCGAGACGACCAGCGGTAAGAATTTCCAAGGGTATCCGGATCAGTGTAGGAAGTCGCCATTAAGCCCAGAGAATCGTTCGTTGCTGTGGCGGGAATCTGAAAATAGGACGTGTCAATGGAAATGAGATTCTCTAGTTTAGAGGAAGAGGTCACTTCAATAGAGTCGTAGATCACATGAAGATCATACCTCGATCCAAAGTTGCCTACCAATGCTGGTTCATTAAAAGAAGTATACGCACAAATGGGAAATTCCAGCAAGATCTCTGCAGAGACTCCGATTGCGTTCGACACCTCTTCAAGAGCCGAAGGAGGAAGATCATCTGTACAAATCTCATCCAACAGATATGGAATTCCATCTACAGAAACGGTGACATCAGCCCCTCCAAGATAAAACCCCTCTAAAGAAACAGCTATTGGGTCGAAATAACCTGCCGATTTACTCAACAGAACGAGGGGTATTTCACCATTTCGAATACTTCCCTCAACAACAAGAAACGGTTCTGAGTCAGGCAGTTCCACTTCAATAATCTTTGTACAGCTGGGGGACAAGATTAATAGAAAAAGCGCAACGAGTGTGAAAGCCATAAATCGTGAAAATATCATAATGCAAAAGTAGAGGGAAGTAGTGAGTATTTCACAAGTCTAATTACCTAAATTCGCAACACGTAACGACGACATGCTGAACAGACGACACCTTAGAATTAAGATCCTTCAAATCCTATACGGTTTTTATCAGGACGAAGACCTTGACACGACAAAAGCAAAAAAGGCTCTTGATCACAGTATAGATAAGATGTATCAGTTATACCTGTTACTCATTTCTATGATTGCAGAAATGCAAGGTCTCGCAATAGACAAAATTGAAGCTGGCAGAAAGAAACAACTTCCCACTGAGGAGGATCTTCATCCCAACACAAAATTTGTTCGAAATGCTACTTTACGCATACTCGCAAACAGCAAGCAGCTTAAGAACAGACTCTCAGAAACAGGTGTAGGATGGGGAAAGCACCGTGAATTACTTCGTAATTTACATCGTTCTCTCATCGAGGATGAAGAGTATACAACATATATGAGTTCTGATGAGAGAAGCTTTCGTCACGACAGAGAATCTCTTTTACGTATGTTCCGCAAACACTTAATCAACGAGACCGCATTTCAAGACATGCTTGAAGAAGAGAGCATTTTTTGGGTTGACGATTTAGACCTGGCTAGTTCTATGGTGATTAAAACCATAAAAAATATTAATGAAGAGGATGAAGAAGTCGATATCATGCCTGTTTGGAGGAATGATGATGACGACAAGGAATTCATGGTCGGACTGTTCACTCAGACACTCGCTCAGGGTGTGCTTAATGAAGAACTCATTAAGGAGGGGGCACAAAACTGGGAACTTGAGCGAATTGCCTTAATAGATCGAATCTTGATGAAGATGGCCCTCGCAGAGGCAAAGACCTTTGAGTCAATTCCATTGAAGGTGACGCTCAACGAATACATTGAATTATCTAAGTACTACAGCACGGAAAAGAGTCATGGCTTTATCAATGGCATACTCGACCAACTGTTCACTTCACTTCATGAATCCGGAGACATCAAAAAGACTGGAAGAGGGTTGATATAATGATGGGCACACGCTCAAAAATTGCCCCATTCGTTTTTACAATATTATTGTGCCTTGTTTTTTCGAGTTGTAGCGATTCAACATCAAAAAAAATGAGCACTGAGTTGATTGATATTAAAGCCACCGCCTCTGAGGGGATGGATGTCAGCAACACCAGCGCTTCAATAGAAATGGATCACTTGGCCTTCGATTTTGGAACCATCGTCGCAGGGAAACGCATCACCCACTCGTTTTCATTCATCAATCGTGGCGATGCACCATTGCTGCTCGCGAACATACATGCTCCTTGCGGATGTACAGTCGCAAAAGATTGGCCAAAAACACCAATAGAACCTGGCCAAGGAGGCGAAATACTCGTTGAGTTTAACAGTGCTGACAGAACCGGAAAACAAAATAAAATAGTCAACGTTGTCACGAATTCAAGACCTTCAACGATTGAACTTAAATTAACAGGAGATGTCATCGGGCCAGATTATACGCCCTCAGATATTGACAATGAACTTTGACTTTAAATAGACACATACCATTCATACAATGAACTTTAATATTTTACTACAAGCAACCGCATCAGAAGGAACTGATTTCTCATTCATCATCCTTCTTGGAGGGATGTTCCTCATCATGTATTTCTTCATGATACGACCTCAGGTAAAGCGCCAAAAGGAAGCAAAAACGTTTCGAGAAGGTATTTCTAAAGGCGACAAAGTTGTTACAATAGGTGGCCTACATGGGAAAGTAATTTCTGTGAGCGATCTCACGGTCATGATGGAGCTTGAAAGCGGGAAAGTCCGTGTAGATAAGACGGCTGTCTCCCCTAACGGTGGCGCTGACGAGGAGGATATGAAACAAAAGAACGCATAAGCCATGAACGCTCCGAAAACCACAAATAGAATGTCGCTACTTGTAGCACTGATTCCTGTTATCGCTTTAATCGTGATGCTCGCAGCGGATGTGGTTTGGTTTGGAGAGGACAGTTCATATGGGCCAAACCAAATGGCACTTCTTATTGCAGCTTTAATTGCTGGGGGTATCGGAATGGCTAGGGGAACGAAATGGAAGGAGATTCGGGATGCCATCGCATCTAGCATCGGTCAAGCGACTGAAGCCATTTTAATACTCCTGCTTATAGGCGCACTGGCAGGAACCTGGCTTATGGCTGGAATCATTCCTGCGTTTATTCATTATGGGCTTTTGATTTTGCAACCTGGCATCTTTCTCTTCGCAGCATGCGTCGTTTGTGCGGTGCTTTCTCTCGCAACTGGAAGTTCATGGGGAACGGTAGGAACGGTGGGGATAGCTTTGGTCGGAATAGGAACAGCGCTCGGATTGGAAGAAGGATGGATTGCAGGCGCGATTATTAGTGGTGCCTATTTCGGGGACAAACTCTCTCCGCTTTCTGACACAACAAACCTCGCCCCCGCTGTCGCAGGAACTGATCTGATCACGCACATTAAGTATATGACCATCACTACCGTACCGAGTATCGCAATCGCGCTCATCGTATTTCTGATTGTGGGATTCGGAGGTGGCGCAACAACAACGGTAAATGCAGGCATCGCAGAAGGTTTCGGTGAAGCTGTGGGGCGTATTTTCAACATCCATCCTGGTTTATTTATCGCCCCAGTCACTGTGCTCGTTTTAATCGCAAAAAAAATGCCCGCTGTACCCGCATTGTTTATTGGTGTGTTGTTAGGCGCATTAACGGCTGTTATATTCCAGCCAGAAGCAATTAAAATGCTCGCGGGAGAAGAACTAGGTTTCGGAGCTGCAGCTTACGTGGCATCCATGAAAGCGATGGCTGTAGAAACATCGTACACTACAAATCACGTGCTGGCCGACAAATTGTTGTCTGCTGGAGGAATGAATGGGATGATGAATACCATTTGGCTTATCATATGCGCAATGACATTCGGCGCAGTCCTACAAGCAGCTGGCATGCTGAAACGCATTACCGACGGACTTATCGCAGGTGTTAACAATGTCTTCGGATTGGTCGGAAGAACCGTGGGAACTTGTATTGCTTTCAACATTCTCGCATCAGATCAGTATATCGCGATCGTGGTGCCAGGAAAAATGTTCAACGAAGCATATAAAGCTCAAAACTTGGCGCCCGAAAACTTAAGTCGGACACTCGAAGATGCAGGTACCGTGACTTCTGTGCTGATACCTTGGAACACATGTGGCGTTGCACAAAGCGGGATGTTAGGTGTGGCTACGCTCGCTTACGCACCGTATTGCATCTTTAATTGGGTGAGCCCATTGATGTCGCTTCTTGTTGCAGGGTTAGGCTACAAACTTAAGTACAGAGATGACGCCGAAGGCTAAACAAAATTTGGCCGTCAATGAGGATGTTATTGAAGACCACATTGTCGTTCGAGGCGCTCGAGAGCATAACCTATGCGACATTGACCTTGTCCTTCCCAGGAATAAACTTATCGTCTTCACTGGCGTAAGTGGTTCGGGCAAGTCAAGTCTTGCATTTGACACGTTATATGCTGAAGGGTCGCGTAGATTTCTGGAGACACTCTCGGCGTACGCCAGACAGTTCATAGGAGGACTGAAACGTCCTGACGTAGATGGCATTACCGGGCTTAGCCCAGTCATTTCTATTGAACAGAAAACCGTGACGCGCAATCCGCGATCGACCGTAGGAACTGTGACAGAAGTCCATGACTTTCTGCGTCTTTTATATGCGCGAGCGGCAGATGCGTACTCACTTGAAACAGGTGAGCCGATGGTGCGTTACACTGACGAACAAATAACAGAGAGCATAGAAGCCCGATTTGGAAATACCAGGCTGATGCTTTTGGCGCCGCTTGTGAGAGGTCGAAAGGGTCACTATCGCGAGTTATTTGACCAAGTAAGGCGGCAGGGTTACGTAAGAGCTAGAGTAGATGGCGAAATCGTCGAACTCGATTCGGGATTTAAAGTAGACAGATATAAAGTCCATGACATTGAACTTGTGATCGACCGAGTTGTCGTGGGAGGAAAGGACAGCAGACTGCTTAAATCGGTGAGAACAGCGCTTAAATTAGGGAAGGGCTCTATGTCGATACTTGAACACGGCGTTATTAATCCCAGACCTGTTCACTTCTCTAGAAATTTAATGTGCCCGACCACTGGACTCGCTTACCCAGATCCTGAGCCAAATCTTTTCTCCTTCAACTCTCCTTATGGCGCATGCCCCACCTGTAACGGACTGGGGAAAGTTGCCGAAGTCGATCTCGATCAGGTCTTTCCGGATATGGAAAAGAGCATTAGAAAAGGCGGCATCGCACCTTTGGGAGAACTTAAGAGCAACAAAACCTCTCATATTATTGAAGCGCTTATCGCCTCTCATGGCGAAAAACCCACCGCTAAAATCGGAGCGCTTAGTGAAGAACTCATCGGTAAGATACTCTATGGAACGGAAGAGTTAATCAATGTCCCTTCTAGGTTTGGACCAAAAAACGTCGGTGAAAAGTATGACGGGGTCATCGCAATTATTGAGAAAGCAGCCCGAAGAACCACGTCTGTCCCTCTGAGAAGATGGGCGCAGTCCTTTATGCATAAAATACCATGTTCTGGTTGTGAAGGAACGCGTCTCAAACCCATAAGTAGGCAATTCAGAATAGGTGACAAGAATATCTCACAATTGGGCTCAATGGACTTTTTGACGCTTCAAAAGTGGTTTGACAACATTGAAGATTCATTGAATGAGCGTCAAAAAACGATCGCGCGTGAGCCCCTTAAAGAAATCAGAGCAAGAATCGGGTTCATGCTCAACGTCGGTCTTGGATACCTGAGCTTAGACCGTCCAGCGCGATCTCTTTCAGGTGGAGAAGGACAACGTATCAGACTTGCAACCCAAATCGGGTCAAGTCTTACCGAAGTGCTGTACATTCTGGATGAGCCCTCAATCGGACTGCACTCACGAGACAACAGAAAGCTTATTAACTCATTACAAGCATTGCGAGATGCTGGGAATTCAGTGATTGTCGTTGAACACGATGAAGAAATGATGCTCGCCTCTGACCACCTCGTGGACATCGGACCTGGAGCGGGAAAATATGGCGGGAAAATTGTGACCCAGGGGCCTCCATCAGAACATTTGAGTTCTGATTCTATTACTGCGGCTTATTTACGTGGCGACAAAAAAATAGAAATCCCTAAAAAGAGACGCAAAGGATCAAATAAAAAACTCATCCTCCAGAATGCCACGGGGAACAACCTTAAGGGAGTCACATTAACAATACCTCTGGGAACGTTGATCTGCGTCACAGGTGTCTCAGGAAGCGGCAAGAGTTCGATCATCAACAACACCTTATATCCAGCGCTCCTCAATCACCTGCATGAACCGATTCGCACGCCCCTGCCACATGATACGATCAAAGGGTTAAAGCATTTGGACAAATCCATCGCCATAGACCAAACCCCGATTGGACGGACCCCACGTTCAAATCCAGCGACGTACACAGGGATCATGGACCACATACGCAAACTTTTCACCATGTTGCCCGAATCTCGGATACGGGGATATAAACCTGGGCGCTTCTCCTTCAATGTGATCGGGGGGAGATGTGAAGACTGTAAGGGTGCAGGCGTAAGAACCGTTGAAATGAATTTCCTACCCAACGTCCATGTACCATGTGACACGTGTGCAGGACGGAGATTTAATCGTGAAACGCTTGAAGTACGCTATAAAGGAAGGAGCATTTCTGACGTTTTAGACATGACCGTGGGCGAGGCTGCCGACTTTTTCGATGCGTATCCGAAAATCAAACGCATCGTATCGACTCTGAAAGACGTCGGACTGGGATATATTTCGCTGGGCCAGCCATCCACCACATTGTCTGGCGGAGAAGCACAGCGCGTAAAGCTGGCTGCTGAATTGGCGCGTGTTGGAACTGGCAACACCTTATACATTCTAGACGAACCCACAACTGGATTGCACTTCTCCGATGTTCAAATGCTCCTAGACGTACTGAACAGACTCGTGGATCAAGGGAACACCGTCCTTGTCATCGAGCACAATCTAGACGTCATTAAAGTCGCAGACCATGTGATTGATCTCGGACCCGAAGGAGGAAATGGTGGTGGAAACATCATCGCCTCAGGAACTCCTGAACAAATCGCTTGTGTAAAAGAAAGCTATACAGGAAATTATCTCTCTAAGATTCTGCACTAAGTTTGGTACATGTCTAAACCTTTAAAACACCGTACTTGGGCCGAAATCATGTCGAAAGACAGCTGGTCCATTTTTAAAATCATGAGTGAATTCGTTGAAGGATTCGAAGCTCTACAACGAATAGGACCCTGTGTCTCTATCTATGGATCTGCAAGAACAGGCCCGGAAACCCAAGTTTACAAAGACGCTCAACAAATCGCCTCCCTCCTATCTAAGGCTGGCTATGGCGTCATTACTGGAGGAGGTCCAGGTGTGATGGAAGCGGGAAACAGAGGGGCACATGAAGTGGGTGGGCCATCAGTAGGTCTAAACATCCAGCTCCCATTTGAGCAACATGACAATCCTTATATCGACAGAGACAAGAGTATCGATTTCGATTACTTTTTCGTTCGCAAGGTGATGTTTGTGAAATACAGTCAAGCTTTCGTCGTCATGCCTGGTGGTTTCGGCACACTAGATGAGCTATTTGAAGCACTCACTTTGGTCCAAACTGGAAAACTAAATCACCGCCCTATCGTGCTCTACGGATCACATTTCTGGGGAGGTTTGATCGAATGGTTCCGCGAGATTATGCTGAAAGAATTTAAAACCATTTCAGAAAAAGATCCCGACCTGCTCTTTATTGTGGATACGCCTGACGAAGCCGTTAAAGTGATCACAGACTACCACACAAAAGCCAAACTCAAACCCAATTTCTAAATGAAGCATTTTTTACTCACATCAACTCTGGTATTGGCGAGCTGCAATGTCATCTTTTGTCAGCAAGACACCCTCTTACCCTACACACCAGAAGTACTGACAGGAACCTATGAATCACTGACTGAATGGTCGCCGCTCAATGTTGACCCGATGTGGGATGTGCCAATTGTCCCATTGAATCTACAGTTCGACTTCCCCTGTTTTGGAGACACAGCCGTTGCTCCAGGAATCAGACTTACGGACATCGGTGGAGGCATAGAAATAATGATGCCTGATGGAGAATTCCATCTCTTAAGTGCCACCACCTGCGACATTAACGATGTCCTCAATGTGGCTGATTCTGATTCGACCATTGTGAATGGATCGACGCACAGGTATGTGACTGAGGGCGAGAGCCCAAACCGCATTTACAAACTCGAGTTTAACAACATCGGATTCGACTATGAGATGTCTATGACACAAACCGCCCCATCTACGGCGCATTTTCAGGTTTGGCTCCATGAGAACGGAATGATAGAATACCATTACGGACCCAACACGATTACAGACCTGAACGCAATCAACTTCTGGCCAAAGCAATCAGCGGGGATCTCGTCGTATTGGAATTTCTATGACTTTATGGCCAATTTCATGTGGGCAAGTGGTGAGCCTGAGACACCTGAGTTCCCACTATTCTATGATGTAGAATACGATTCCCTAAATATTAGCCTGGTGTATGATGGTTGGAATGATTGGCCCTCTGATGGAACAATCTACCGCTTCAATTACTTCTATACTCCCATTGTTAATGATGTGGAAATGGTCGCGGCTGGTTTTGAGTTAAAAGCTTTTCCAAACCCTACAAACACAGCGTTTACGATCTACGCTGAAAGCTTTCTTAATGGTGGAAAACAAGCCGACCTCAAAGTGATTGACGCCTCAGGAAGAGAAGTTTACAAAACGACATTCCAAGGCAAGGTAACGGTGGATGTCATGAGTTGGCCTTCCGGAATCTACACAGCCACAATAAACGGCTACGCTCCGAAAAAGATCTTGGTGAACTGACATCCTGACGTAAAACCGTACTGAAAACTTCAAAAACTGCCCTGTGATGTGTCATGGTGGCAGTTTTTGTTTGGTATAAAGCGATGGCATAAGACTTGTGTAAGGAAAGATCAACAACTATGAAATTAAGTCCAAATGGCTACTACAGATAAATCAACCAAGAGCGAAAAGTCTCAAAAGGGAAGTATTAATGTCACAACGGAAAACATCTTTCCAATCATTAAAAAATTCCTCTACAGTGATCACGAAATTTTTCTTAGAGAACTCGTTTCAAATGCTGCTGACGCGACAATGAAACGACAGACGATTTCAAAATCTGGAGATGTAACTGCATTTAAAGGAGATACACCACAGGTTTTCGTCAAACTCGACAAAGACGCAAAAACGATTACCATTACCGACAACGGCATCGGAATGTCGGCAGAAGAAATCGACAAGTACATCAACCAAATCGCTTTTTCTGGCGCCACTGAATTCCTTGACAAATACAAAGAAGAGGATACTAAGCAAGCAATCATAGGTCACTTCGGATTGGGTTTCTACTCCTCATTCATGGTTTCGGAGAGAGTCGAGATCATTTCTAAGAGTGCCAAGAAAGGATCTAAAGCAGTCACTTGGAGCTGTGATGGCTCTCCTGACTACACGATTACACCTTCTAAGAAGAAGGAAGCTGGAACTGACGTCGTACTTCACATTGCTGAAGACTCTTTGGAGTTCCTGGAGGATGAGCGTCTGATGAGCATCCTCAATAAGTATTGCAAGTTCATGCCCGTTGACATCATCTTCGGTACGCGTTCTATTCAGGAGGATGACCCTTCGGGAGAAAAAGATGAAGAAGGCAACATTAAGAAGGTCAGTGTAGAGATTCCAAACGTTGTAAACAATACTGCGCCGGCTTGGATGAAGACGCCTGCAGACATCAGCGATGAGGAATATTCTAACTTCTACAGGGAACTTTACCCTATGAATATGGAAGATCCGCTCTTCAATATTCATCTAAATGTAGATTTTCCATTCAATCTCACTGGAATCCTCTACTTTCCCCCGCTCAAGAAGCAGATCGACCTTCAGAAAAACAAGATTCACCTTTACTCCAATCAAGTATTCATTACAGATAATGTTGAGAACATCGTTCCCGACTTTCTAACGATGCTACATGGCGTCATTGACTCTCCAGACATCCCATTGAACGTCAGCCGTTCATACCTTCAGGAAGATGGCAACGTCAAGAAAATCTCTGGATACATTTCAAAAAAGGTGGCAGACAAGCTCGCCTCGATGTTCAAAAATGACCGAGAATCTTTCGAGACACAGTGGGACGACTTAAGAATCTTTGTAGAATATGGCATTCTCACTGATGAGAAATTTGCTGAGCGTTCAAAAAAATTCTACCTATATAAGGACACAGAAGGCACATGCAGAACACATGAGGAGTTAATCGACGCTGTAGGAGAAACACAGAAGGATAAAAACAGCAAAGTAATCCTCCCGTACACATCTGATGTCAACGCACAACACTCATTTGTGAAGGATGCAACAGAACGCGGATATAAGGTTCTCAATATGGAGGGACAACTTGCAGCACATATTGTTGGAAAGTTAGAACAAACGCATACAGACATTCAATTTAAAAGAGTCGATTCAGAAATCATCGAAAATCTCATTGAGAAGGACGAAGAAACAACAAGTGCGTTAGATGAGAAACAACAGGAAACGCTGACGCCTATTGTTCAAAGTGCATTTCCAGAAAAAGGATACGATATAAAATTCGCAGCAATGTCACCTACTTCTTCTCCGTTTATCATCACTAGAAGTGAGTGGATGCGTCGAATGAAAGAGCAACAAGCCACTGGAGGTGGTGGTGGTGGATTCCAAATGTTTGGAGAAATGCCTGACAAATATGATGTCACCGTCAATTCAAATCACCCAATCGCAATGCAACTTTTGAATGAAAAAGACGACACAAAACGTTCGGCTACATTAAAAGATGCTGCTGATTTGGCACGCCTGTCACAAGGGATCTTGGAAGGTGAAGAACTCACCGCATTTATAGAGCGTGGATTTAAAAACCTACAAGCTTAATCCATTCTTGTCCTGTTGCTGAAATAGAAAAGCCCAGAATAGATTTTAAAATAAAACGATAAAAGGTACGCATGGCAGGATTTGGAAAATGGGTGGGAGGCGCTATTGGCTGGGCACTGGGAGGTCCTATAGGTGGGATTTTAGGATATCAAGTCGGAAAGTTTTTCAGTTCTGGCGTTCAGATAGGTGAAAGAAATCAGGGAGGCACACGGTCTGGTGATTTTGCAATGTCTCTTGTTGTGCTTAGTGCAGCTGTCATGAACGCCGACGGAAAGGTTCTCATATCTGAGCTCAACTTCGTTAAGAAATTTCTAAAAATGAACTTCGGGGAAGTTCAAGCAGATCAACTTATTCTTCTCCTCAAAGAAGCACTTAAGCAAGAGGTCGATGTAAGAGGTGTTGCGGACCAAATCCGCATGAATATGGACCATCCGAAAAGGATGCTTCTGCTTCAATATCTCTATGGAATCGCGAATGCAGATGGGCATGTAGACAAACGCGAACTCGAATTAATCCGATTGATTGCAAGACACCTTGGAATCAGTCTCAAGGACGTTGCGAGTATTGAAGAGCCTTTCCATTCCGGAAAACTAAACCCCTATAAAGTCCTTGAGATTACAGAGACGGCAACAGATGCTGAAGTGAAAAAGGCATATCGAAAATTAGCCATAAAATTTCATCCTGACAAAATTGGAGATCTTGGAGAAGGTCCGCGAAAACTAGCAAAAGAAAGGTTTTTACAAGTTCAGGGGGCATACGAACAAATAAAGAAGTCTCGGGGGTTTAAATAAGAATATTAAACCTACTAGGTATATATTCGTGTTCCATTTTAAGACAGATACAATGACAATTCGCGCTCCATTTATGCTTGCTGCTCTGGTGATTGCTTTAACATCACTAACGCCACAAAACGCAGAAGCACAGTTATTTAAGAAGAAAAAAAAGACTGAACTTCCGGGTGATAAAAAGTCAGATAAATCAGATGTGAAGTCAATTAATGATGTCACGGAATCCGCAGAGAAGTTTGAAGGTCTTTTCACCATGTACAGGGATACTGTGACTGGGGAATCTTGGATGGCTATCCCTGAAGAGGCCTTTGAAAATGAATTTATTTATTTCTCCCAAGTTGAAGATGGTGTCTTACAAACAGGCAACTTTCGAGGCAGTTATAGATCCAACAAGATTGTTACGTTCCACAAACATTATGACCGAATAGAATTACATCAGGAAAACACTGGATATTATTTCGACCCTGAGAGCCCACTCTCAAGAGCGGAAGACGCAAACATCAACTCCCCTATTTTGGCGAGTCTGAAGATTTTGGGCGAAGACAGTGCAGGCACTACATACTTGATTTCTGGGGATGCACTCTTTCTAAGTGAGAAAATATCCATGATTAAGCCTCCAAGCCGAAGCGGTGGGAAAAGTGCACTCGGCAAGCTTTCAAAGGACAAAACGAAGATTACTGAATTCAACAACTACCCTGAAAATCTCGAAGTCAAAGTAGATTACGTATATGACAATGCCAGCCCATCTGTATATGCCAGTGCGCTTACAGATTCCAGATACATTTCGGTGAGCTACCGTCATGCATTGCTACAAATGCCAGAAGAAACTGGCTTCACACCTCGAAAAGACGATGGCCGAATTGGATTTTTCATGACGCAAGTCAATGACATGACCAGTCCAAATAGCACCCCTTGGAATGACATGATTCACAGATGGAGGCTCGAAAAAAAGGACCCCGAGGCTGAGTTGTCTGAACCCGTGAAGCCGATCACATGGTGGATTGAAAATACAACACCATACGAGTTTAGAGATTACATTAAGACAGGCGTAGAAGCGTGGAATTTGGCCTTTGAAAAAGTTGGGTTTAAAAATGCGATTGTTGTAGAAATACAACCCGATGACGCGGCGTGGGATGCAGGCGACATTCGATACAACGTCCTTAGATGGGCTTCTTCTCCCTCAACACCTTTTAGCGGCTATGGACCGAGTTTTGTAAATCCCAGAACAGGAGAGATTTTGGGAGCCGATGTGATGCTTGAGTATGCAGGTATGGCACGTCGACTATGGAAATCTGAGGTGTTTGAAACGGCGGGGATGCACCTGTCATCTAGACAACAAACTGCGGAGATGATGAACAGGTGCAATGCAGGAGATGCCATGGTGGGGAACACGCTTTTTTCTCTTGCAGCCATGCAGGTTCGTTCTTTCGACGATGAGGAGCATAAGGAGTTTACCCGTCAAACCCTACACCGTCTTTCCCTACACGAGGTAGGCCACACACTCGGGTTAAGCCACAACATGCACGGAAGTACCATGTTAACTCCTGATGAGCTTAAAAATCCAGACGTAGTTGCTGTAAATGGCATGTGTAACAGCGTGATGGAGTACCCTGCAATTAATTTTGCGTTAAACCCTGAAGACCAAACCCTCTACTATGACGATTCTCCTGGTCCATACGATTACTGGGTGATCGAATACGGCTACAGTGTGGGTGTAGATGATAAAAACGAGGAAGACAAGCGACTTGAAGCGATTCTTTCAAAATCCAATTCACCACTCCTTCAGTTTGGCAATGATGCGGATGACATGCGCAGTGCAGGTAAGGGAATCAACCCTGATGTTAATATTTACGACCTTTCTAGCGATCCTGTAGCGTATGCTGCTGAACGTTGTGAGCTCGTCAACGAACTCCTGCAAGGTTTCGTAGATAAATACGCAAGTTCTTCGAAGACATTTCACGACGTACGTGACGCCTACTTAACGCTAACAGGAGAGTATGCCATTCAATTAAGAGTCATGACACGTCAAATTGGTGGTGTGCGTTATAACAGAACTGGCACAGAGAACATTGGTGACAACAAACCGTATACGCCTGTTTCTTTAGAAGACCAAAAGAAGGCCATAGAAGCCCTTTCTAAGTACGCTTTTGCACCCAATGCATTTGATGCCGCTGAGTATTCATACGCGTATCTACAAGCGCAGCGCCGTGGCTTTGGATTCTTTGGGTCTGGTGAGGCTCCGCGCATTCACGCTCGCGTTCTTGCCTCACAAAAGGAAGCTTTGTCTCACCTCTTGCATTACAATGTCCTACAGCGCCTCACAGATGCCGGCATGTATGGGAATGAGTACGACGTCGCGACATACATGGGCGATTTGACAGATGCCGTGTTTAAAACCGACCTGAGAAAGTCCGTCAACACGTTCCGTCAACAACTGCAAATCTCATACACGGAATCACTGATTAAAGCATTGGAGCCGAAGACCCGATATGACAGAATCGCCAGAAGTGTCATTCTCGCAGAGCTCAAAAGCATAGATCGATTTGAGCGAGATGCATATTCTCCCGACGCCTTGACAAGCGCACACAGAGCGCATGTTAGGCACTTAATAGACCAAGCCTGGAAGAACTAAATAGTGTGCGACACATGGATAATCTTTTCATAGAGTGCGTCCTTGTGAGATTTCCAATTTGAAAACCTGTGTGAGACACCCTTTCCATACTTCCATATTTTCTCCCATGCGACGATTTCAGACTGAAGACCGATATAGCCTGTTAACGCGAGACAACTCTTCATTTTATGAAGGATGATTGCTGCGACGTCTGATGAAATTGCTGCTTCTAGTACAGGCAAATCCTCTTCCAAACTCTTTTTTGCGAGAATGTTGACTTCAGTGATCATTTCAGGCATTTCTCCATAGAGCAACCTCAAAGCATTTGAATCCGTCTTAATGGCTGGATGATCCGGCAGGTTTTCTGAGAGGAAAGTATTAAAAGATTCTGAATTCACAACCGGCGCCTGGTCTGATTGAATGACAAGATCATAGTCTGTGATGTTCGACACAGAAACCCCTGTAGTGACTACCAATCCCCAGCTATCTAGAGTCGAAATCAACGCATCTGGTATTGTCCCAATAAAAAAAACAGAGTAACCTGCAAAAGCATCTGGAGTGTCGTGCATAATAGTAAGTTACTCAATGTACTTTTACAAAATGCAATTGAGACTCATTAAATTTCATAAATGTTCTTTGTTTTTATTTTGTCTTGCGCTAAGCTTTGTAACGTTTTCTCAAGATCAAACCTCACATTCTCCTACATCTTCTCCTATATCACTTGGTCAATTCCCCATATTAAATTTCAATCCGGAACTTAAATCCAGTCTTCGCGCACCCGACCACTGGGAGCTGGCCATAAATATCGCAGCTGACAACAAAGAAGTGCAGTCCTTAATCATGACTTTTTACAGAGACAACAACTATGCTGAATTGCAATGGCTCAATCTTTGGCATGCGCGATGTGATGATATCTGGAGCGAAATAGCCGATTCATTTCACCTGCCCATTTCTGCATCTTTTATCCCTGTTATGCTAGAAAGAAATAATCTTGAATTGTGTTCGTGTATCGATTCAGGGGCCGTTTTAAAGGAGTTTGTCGGTCTGGAAAATGAGAGTAGTGAAGTGATCGCCAAACTCGAAGATGTCTTTAAAAAATCAGCACAGAAGAATGAAGATTTCATGGTTTGGCTTCACGAACTCAGAATAATAATAAGATTGTTAGAAAACTTCGAATTGCCTGAATACAAAGACTATTGGGTGAACAACACAGGAGTGAAAAAAAGCCACACAGTATTAAAAGGAGAAACACTGTATCGGTTATCCGTTCTATATCACGTGCGGGTAGAAGACATTCAATTGTTGAATGAATTAGGTAACAGTACAGATATTTCTGAGGGCCAATCTTTATTTATACCCGTGGAATAATGAAATTTCACGAACCGGGCATCACAGCCCTTTTCCTTCTGTTTCTTGTATCCACATTGTATCTCGCGCCGTGGGCTGAAAACAGTGCTTTTTTCAGTGAACCTCGGACAGACTTGCCAAAAGAAAATGTTGAATTAGAAATACCCAATTGGGCCGATTTTACATTAGACATTCAGGAAGTGGACGTTGAAATTGAAGAAGAGGACGCGGAAGAGGAAGAGGAGGCGGAAGAAAGCATTGTTGAGAAGAGGAAGATAAATCTGAGACACAACCTTTGGTCTCCGAAATTTGACACATGTACGGTAGAAAACATTGGCGAATCAATGAGGTTTCATGGCGCTGATGACGCGATCGCTAGACTTCACAATCTCTTCATCGACTTGAATGAAATAGGACGTGATGA